>ENA-ORMS01002295-ORMS01002295.1-human-gut-metagenome-genome-assembly--contig:-NODE-2295-length-13942-cov-4.572694_pt1 | contig 13942 bp, 10 predicted proteins | sample MGYA00242104_ERZ508997 | MGnify/ENA primary metagenome ERZ508997 (study PRJEB26280, sample SAMEA2338704) | human gut metagenome | biome: human gut; feature: human-associated habitat; material: faeces... | reverse complement strand
GCGAATTAAGATAGTCTTTTGTTTCTTTATCTTCATCACTAAATAATTTATTAATGATAGTTTCATATTGTGAATCATCTTGTGTTTCTTTTGATTTTCTATCAACTGTTCCACATGCTGTAATACCAACTATTGACATCATTGCTAATTGTAGTGCTATTATTTTTCTTAGTTTCATTCCCATTTTCCTTTCTACTCTATTTAAAGTAATATCTTATTTCACAACTGCCACTTTCTTTAACAACTGTTATCTTATCTTTTACACAATTCAAATTTCTTAATATAAACTCTGTGATTTTTAAACCATTACTATTAAATTTATATTTTATTCCCTTTATATCGTAAACCTGTTTTGCTTTAGTGTGATAATAATATGAACCCAATGTAACATTGCCTGTTTCTGCATTTCTTCTTATATATGTACACATAATCACACTTATATATTCAACCTCGCGTCTATGCACTTCTCTTTCATAATCTTTCACAATTAACGTATCATCCATCAAATCAACAAATGCATACATTTTATGATTAGTAATTACAAAATTTCCTGAATCTAGAGTTTTATCTAAATCAGGACTATTTTCAATAACATAATTTCTTTTTAAATATATTTCTTCTGTACCACAACTACTAGATAACAATTCACCCGTCAACTGCCTTCTTACCGTATCTGTATAAACTGAAATAACTTTAACATTTGATTTAATAGTAGCAGTGTATGATGAATCAAAAAAAGCATTATCATCCCAAGCAACCATCGCCACATCAACCATTCTATTCAAAGGCATTGTAAGCCACTCATATGTTGTTAGCACCTTAAAATATTCTTTATTATTTAATTTTGTTGGAACAAAAAGTATTGATTTTTTTAAATAAGTTCCCTGCATATTATGACTATTATCATAACTATTACCAACTGCATCTACAGCATATACATTAACTGGTTTTAACCCTACTGCTTCTAATACATCATCTAATACCGTATTTTCATCTTTTTCTTTCATTCCTGAAATGTCAACATCATAATATTTTTCAGCAATAACTTCATTTATTTCTTCTTTTGTAAGTTCTACTAAATTACTTTCAACTATCATTTCATCATTTGAAGAATTCGCTATATTATCTTCATCAGATTCAATAGGCTCTATATATTCATAAAATGAAGTATATACCTGTATATCTTTATTAGAACTTTTCATCAATTCTTCTAATGTCTCATCATCTAATTTTTCTATTTCCTCATCAAATAAACCATTTTCATTAAGATATCTTTCCGTCTTATTATCTAAAAGTTCTGTTTTATTTTTCTTTTCCTCCTCAACTTTCATATTTACATATTTTTCGTCTTTTGCATCTTCAAATATAGTTATTTCATTTTCTTCAACTACTACACTTTCACTGGCATATGCAATATTATTAAACATTACCAAGCTCATCAATGTAGTCATTATCATTGCTTTTGTTCTTCGCATTTTTCTAAAACTCCTTTTTTCTTTCTTCATTCTATGCTTCTCTTATAAAGTATCTCAGTTTGCCATTATCCTCATCCGGTAGAAACTCATCATAATACTCAAAATCAAATTCTGTATCATATAATCTCTCTTCATCGATTGATTTTAAAAACAGGTTTTCAACATCTCTTTCACCTATTCCCGCATCTATGACATCCTCGTCTAACACCAGATAAACTATAAAATATGCATATTCCTTTTGTACTACTCTGAACTGTAATATAATATTATCCAATTCCATATTTACTGTTTCTATAGCTCTTACAAATACATATGCATTTATCCTGCTGCCATCACTTAATACAATATAGTCATTAACTCTTCCTGATGACAATTTTAATACAGGACTTTTATTTCCACATTTACATACATCGTGATTGTGGTCTATTACTCCTCTGTCTCCGATTTTATATCGAATAAAAGGCATTGCATGATTATTTAATGTGGTTATAATAATACTTCCATCTTTACCATCTTGTACCTCCTTCCCTTCATTATCCACAATCTCTACATATATGTTATCTTCCATACAATGCAACTTATTATGAGGACATTCAAACGCAATCGAATTAGCTTCATGGCAACCATATTGATTAGCTATTTCACACTTAAATACCTCTTTTAATTTCTGTCTGGTGCTTTCTAGTAACATTTCACCTGTTAATTCTATATACGATAAATTCTGTATTTTATCTATGTTGTTTCTAGTCATTGCCTTTGCTAATAATAGTGCAATACTAGGTTGCAGATTTAACCATCTTGGATTGAATTCCTTTATCTTCATACATATCCAGTCCATATTTTCATCATTAAGATTAGCTTTACTAAAACCAATCCTAAACTTGTCTTCTTCATACTTAATATTTCCATTGGTCTTATATCTATCTGTATTACCAATAGTATAGAAATAACACATCTTGTCCCCAGGATTAATTCCATAATATTTCTTTCTGTATATCCATAATGATAAAAGCGATTTATTAAAATCTGTCTTATCCCAATATACATTCAGGCACTTTCCTGTCGATCCTGAAGTCTGTAGCATTATAATGCTACCATCATTTTCCATACCATAATCTAATGAAATGTTAACTCCATCTCTAACTATTTCATCTTTACATATAATAGGCAGATTCTTCGTTTTCTCTGTTACATTTTCTTCTGTCATCTCTTCAACAATATCTGACATCTGCTTTTTCATATAGAATGGTACTCTTTCATATGAATACTTTATCATATTTAATAGTTTTTCTTTATTCACTTTCTTTCTCCATTACACTTTATAGTTTTTCCACATATATTCCCATTTTTTAATTTGCACTATAATTTATATGTTTTTTATTTTTTGCTTTTCACTCAACCAGTTTAATAATCCACAATAACTATTAATTATTTCCATTACATTATCTTCTCCAATTAAATCTATGTTGAATTTTTCTTCTACATTCGTCAGAAATATCATTATATGCAAAGAATCAAACTCCAAATCTTTGAATAAATCTATTTCTTCCTTTTCTCTTATTGCTTTCTTCAACGCTTCATCTTCAACCATTTTCTCTAAAATATCTCTTAACTTCTTATCACATTCATACATTTCATTGTTCATTACTTCACCTTCTCCTTTTGTGTTTTATATGTTTTTACTGTTGAATTTCTATATATATCATTTGAGAACTTATATTCATCTTCCAACTTATTATGTCAATTATCTTTTTAGTATTCTCTGATGTTTGTACACAATGAATACTTTTATCTCTGTTTTCTAATATAATTTTAATTCTTTTATGTAAACCTGTATCAAGGCATTTTTCTATTTCACATACTACCTTATATTCCGGATAATCTGCTTCAATTTTTTTCTCCATATCTTTTAAATCTATTCTATGTCCATTTATCTTAACAGTTCTGTCACCTCTGCCAATTATATAGAAATAATTATCTTCATCTATATATCCCAAATCTCCGGTATTAAGTATTCCTTTTCTTTCATCACCTTTAGACAAATCAGATAATTCATATGCGTATCCCATAGTTACATTTTTGCCCTGATATATAATTTCACCTTGTGTATAGGGTTTAGAAACTACATTGCCATTAGTATCTTCTAACCACATTCTTCCATTCGGGATTGGAATACCTATGCTTCCTGATTTTTCTTCAGCCATATTCCAGGGTCTGTAACTTATCCTTGCAGTCGCTTCAGTCTGACCATACATAATAATGAATTTCTTTCTATTAGTTTTTGCATATTCAATAAAATATTGTTCTTCTGTAATTCCAATCTTTCCTCCTGCCACAGTCATTGTCCTTAATGTGTCTAATTTCCATTCTTTAAATCCCAGTTTCAAAAGCATTTCATATGTATACGGAACTGCTGCAATTGAAGTTCCACCGTATTTATTAAAGAAATCCCAAAACTGACTCTGGAATGGTCTCAATTCAGTAAGCAATATTGTCCCTCTGCTTTTTAAATGAGTATTAATAACAGATAATCCATATGTATAGTTCATCGGTAATAGAGTAATTGCTCTGTCTGTATCATCTATATTCAGATAATTTATAATATCATTGGTATTAGCCTCTATATTGTCTCTGCTTATCCTTACCAGTTTATTACTTCCAGTTGTACCTGATGTTGTAAGTAATAATGCTAAATCTTTATGTAATTGCAGTTGTTCTATGTTATTCTCTATAAGACAATATCCGAATTCTCTATATATAATCTTATATTCTGCTACATTCTCTTTAATCCACATATCAGGTACCCATAAGAAATTAAATTTATATTTCTCAATATACACTTGTATGCTTTCATAATTCATATCTCTTGAAATCATAAGCGGTACATTGCCTGATTTCAAACATGATACATATCCCACCATACAGCCAATTGTATTAGATGCTATTATAAGAATGGTACTTTTAAATATCATTTTTGAGCTGAATATTTCAATATACATTTTTAAATCATCATATGTTATTTTTTCATCTTTATCAGTTATAATTGCAATATTATTCATCTGCTACTACCATATAATCAAATTTAGTATTTAAAATCAAGTCAAAATAGACAACTTGTAACGAACGACACGTTTCACGTAACGAACGACATTTTTTTCGAAAAGTTTCTGTTTTTTTTATAAAATTCAGCCTTTTTGATGTCTATTTATATCGATTTTTATTAGTTTTTATTCTCTTATTTCTGTATTTTTGAAAAGTACTTTCACTTTTGAAGGTTTATTCCATGTTTTACACATCAAACCAACCTCCAGTCCATCATCGGTATTAACTTTCTGGCTAAATATTTGATATTCGTCTTGTTTCACTACTTTTCTGAATATAACTTCAGATTGGGTAATTTCTACTGATATCTCATATTTATTATTAATGTCCTGATATAGTCCGTCATAACCGACTCTGTCTAAAATCCACTTTTCATTTCCTTCAAAACCACATATATAGTTTCTATTATCTGCGTATGTATGTATATATATTCCGGTCTGAAGCATTCCTTCATATTGCGAAACAGTGTCTCTCACTATCTCTATGCATGTATTAATTTTTATATTACTATTATTTTCTATGTGTCCTGAATAGATTTTAACTTTCGGTGCTTCATCTTCAATCCACCAGTTATATGTCCGCTTACCATCAAAATTGAATATTATTTTCTCATCATTTCCATATATTATTCCATCACCATTATTTATTTTCTCATATGTGATTTCATCTTTTATTTTATTTTTATTCTCATTATCAGATATATTTTCATTCTTATATAAATATTCAATAAATGCTTTTATTTCATTTTGTATACCATTTTCCGCAGCACTTATCTCATTAGAATTACAAGCAATAAATCTCCCCCTTGAAGCCTTTACAAGATTCACCATAATATAATTATCCCATAATTCATATAAGTTTTTTATCCTGCCCTGATATATATACCTCTTTTCAATATCATAATTAAAATCAGCCATTATACTCGCAATTTCTTCAAAGAGAACCTCTCTGTATTTATTAATGTTTATTAACTTCTTTTTAAATTCCTCCCGATAATATTTACCATGTTCACTATTATCTGCTGATACTTCATTTAACATTTCTAAAAGTTGTATCTGTCTGTATTCACTAATATTATCAATCTCTATTGCGTCATATTTCTCTAATATGTGAATCAATGCTCTTTTATAATCAAATTTTTTCTCTTGTTCAAGTGCTAAACATACATATTCATTTCCAAATCTTTTTCTATATTCCTTAGATGCCTGTAACAGAATATCATATGTAATAACAAATTCATCATACCTTTCACCAAGTTTGCCAAACTGTGTATTATCCACTATATTAAATGTTTTATTCTGTTCATCATATCCATTTACAAGAATCCAATGTCCCCAATCCCTTTTCATATAATACTCGCTATAAAATATATTTTTTAAATTCACGCCCACTATTACCGGAATTCCTTTGTCGATATTTTTTCTTATTATATCTGCTGTTGCTTTCCCATATTCAACCCTATTTATTCCAATTATCTCCCTGATACTCTTAAATATTGTTTCTCTTATATTTTCCCTGCCATCGCCAAAATATATCCCATACATTTTAGCTAAAGTAAGATACAGGCTACTGCATTTGCTACTATAATAATTCATTGCAACAGCAATAGGATGTTCAAAACAGGTTACCTCATCAATGTAGTAATTCTTTGGCATATCATATACATCTAATTTTTTCATATGTAACATCCTCCGTTTCAACCTAAACAAAATATATTTTATTATTTTATTAAATATAATAACAATTGGTTTTCGTTGGTTTTTTAAATTTATTTCAGACTTTTTTGTTAGTTTTCGTTGGTTTTCATTGGTTTTCGTTAGAATTCGTTAGATTTTTAACAAAATATTTGTTAAAATATGTCAATTTGTGATGTGAATCTGCTACAAATATGTTATAATTAATATAAAATTGTTTCATCAAGAGAGGGCGAAATAATATGAATAAAATTTTATCAATTTTAATTATTGAAGATGATGAAGAAGTATGTGACAGATATGTCGATTGCATTAAACCATTAGAATATTTTAATATTGTATCTATTACTAATGATTCTGCAAAAGGTATAGAATTAACCACATCAAGAAAGCCTGATATAGTAATATTAGACTTGGAACTACAAAGAGGCAGTGGTAGCGGGTTATCTTATATGGCATGGTATCGTGACTGCTATATAGAGAATAAGCCTATTGTTGTAATAACAACTCATAATCCAAGTGAACATATTCATAAAGCAGTTCGAAATATGGGTGCTGATTTTATATTTACTAAATTTGCAGATAATTACAGCGAAACATTTGTTATTGAACAATTAAAAATTATTGCAGATAATCTGACAATAAAGAAATCTTCTGAACGAAGCCTTAATGTTGCTATGTCTAAGGAACAGGATATCGAAAGATATAAACACTTATTATTTGATGAATTTAACAAGATAGGATTAAGTCCTAAACTAAACGGATACAAATATCTGGCTGATGCTGTGATTATTTATAAAATGTCTGTCACAAAGAATAGCATCTCTAAAGAATTATCAGACAAATATAAAAAGACGGCTTCTAGCATAGAGCGTGCAATGCAACGTGCAATAGAAACAACCTGGAGTCGATCTTCCATAGATGAATTATTTGAACATTATAAAGGAAGAATCAGTCATGATTCCGGTATTCCTTCAAATTTGGAATTCATTTCTTATTATGCCCGTAAATTGGATTTGTTGTAGAAATGCATTTATTATTTTGTAACAAATGTGTATATTAGTTATTTTTTGTAAATATACACATTTGTCTCTTTAAATTTAAAAATAGCTATTTTCCCCAAATTTTAGATAACATTTTCAAAATGCTTTCCATCATAAAAACATACCTCCTTTGAACTTGATGCTCAAAGGATAGTATTTTTTTATGCATGATATGAATTCATTTACGTCGTATATTTCAGTATAAAAACATTACTTTTTGTCATATTTTAGAATGGAGTTATTTATATGCTTGATGCTTTTATTAAATATTTTACACTTATTATATGTTCATTATATATTGCCCCTAAATTGCTTAACTTCAAGCAAGCCAAACACACAAGATATACTATATATAGTTTGATTTTTTCTTGTTTACTTTCTTGTATATATCTTTTATTTTCACATAAGTATTCTGTAATATATATACCTCTTGTCGGAATATCAATTTATATATTTATAAGATTATTCTATTGTAATATCATATCCACAGCTATATCCTGTACACTATATTCATACGCATTAAGTTATGTATTATTTGCAATTTCTGCGACATTAGTTACCTTTATTGTGGTTCCTCTTGAAAAAATTTTCAAGAATACAATTCCACTATCAATATACTTAATAATTGCTGTTGTGCAAATATCACTTATGATTTTAATTTTTAAAATTCGTCGTTTCAAAAATGGTATGCCATTTTTGAAATCAGAAAAATTTAATTATATTGGAATTTATATAGGACTTACAATTTTAATATGTGCAATCATTTTAAAATTTGCTGATGAAGATACATACAAATATTTTATACTTCCACAAATATTTGTATGTATCAGCTCCATTTTTATATTCATCTGGTGGCGTAGCAGGCTCAAAGCAACTTATATTAAAGCCGTTTATAATCGTGAACTTGAGATTCTAAAAAACGAACTGGCAACACTTAAGAGTGACAATGAAGTTCTATCTTCTCTCCTGCATAAAGATAATAAGCTTATTCCCGCTCTCGAACTTACTGTCAGAAACTTTATCTGCTCAGATAATCCATCTGCACAGGATAAAGATAAAATACTTGCACAACTTAATAAGTTATCTATGGAGCGAAAAGGCATTATTAACAATTGCTCGACTTTTAATTCTACTCTTCCCTCAACCGGATATATGGTTATTGATGCACTTCTTAACTATATGATGCAGAAATGTTCTGCTTCTGATATAACTATGAACGTAAACATTATTGGAAATTTAGATACATTTATTGGTAAGATAATAGACGAGAGCGACTTTAACACTATACTTGCTGACCTAATTGAAAATGCATTTATTGCAACTAAATATAATAATGGCAAAAATATTTATATAAATATTAATTCAGAAGTTGAATTTCTAACATTAGACATTTATGATAGTGGCAATACATTTGATGATAATGTACTTATGAATCTCGGAATGAAACGTATAACAACTCATAAAGATAGTGGTGGAACAGGAATCGGACTTTCATCTACTTATGGTCTTTGTAAGAAATATAATGCCAGCTTTGTTATTACTGAAGATATTAATTCCGAAAATACTACTTTCAAGGATACCAATTCTAAAGATTTAATATCCGAAAAATCATCTTCGAATGTCATAACATTTACAAAAAAAGTTTCCATTATATTTGATGATAAATCAGAATATCGTCTCAAAACAAATAACGATTTTCATAATTTACAAAAGCTTGCAAAACGTGTCGATTTAATTATTGAAAATTAATCTCATACTACCGCAAGATACTTATAAATTTATTGACACTACACCAAAAAATTGGCATAATAATTTATGTCAGAAATGTATGTTAATGTATATTAAATATATTTTTGAAATCTTATAATATAGGTATTTCAAATTCATAAACACATTTATCTTTATTACCTATATTAATCTGAATACGAAAGGAATCTGAATATATGCAAAATTATATTATTACAAGTGATACAACATGTGATTTACCACTTTCCTATACAACTGAACATAGTATTGAAATTATACCTTTATACTATAATATGGATGATGTTGTCTATGGCGATGAAGTCAATATGGATCCATCTGAATTTTATAACAAAATGCGTAATGGCAAAATGCCAACAACTATGGCATGTAATCCCGAAGTAGTTGAAAAATGCTTCAGAAAATATTTAGACCAGGGACTAGATGTTTTACACATTTCATTTTCTTCTGCTCTTAGTAGCAGCTATAATACAACTGCTATAATAGCAAGAGAACTCTCAGAGGAATATAAGAATAATAAAATAATAGTAATTGACTCTAAATGTGCTTCTATGGGCGAAGGATTATTCGTATATAAAGCAGTTCAGAATCGTGACAATGGTATGTCAATCGAAGATAATGTCAAATGGTTAGAAGATAACAAGTTACACTTCTGTCATCAATTTACTGTAGATGATTTACATCATTTACACAGAGGAGGCAGAGTTTCAAAAGCCGCAGCCATAATCGGCACAATGATTAATGTAAAACCTGTACTTCACGTAGATAATGAAGGACGTTTAATTCCTCTTAATAATGTCCGCGGAAGAAAGAAAGCCCTTAATGCCCTTGTTGACAACATGGAGAAAACCTGTAAAGGTTATGATAATGACATCGTATTTATCTCACATGGAGATTGCCTAGAGGATGCCCAGTATGTAGCAGAACAGATTAAGGCCCGTCTTGGTATCCAGAATTTCATGATTAACTATGTATGCCCTACAGTAGGCGCACATTCAGGTCCCGGAACATTAGCATTATTCTTTATGGGAGAGACAAGATAATGAACGTAGATAATACAATATTTTCAGAAAATAAGGCATCTTTTGCACACCTGCAAAAGATGCTTTCCAAGCAATATGACAATGTTTCTATTCTGGTAGAAAAGACTTCCGGAAGAAATTATCGTTTTTCCAAAAGCGGTACAACTATAAAAGATAACACATTTTCTAATACTGGTGCCGTTATACGCCTTAATTCCTCAATTGGACTATATGAATATTCTTTTAATGATTTTTCATCTGATTTTATGAATACAATTCCATCAATTATTTCAGAAAACATTACTAAATATAATAGTCAGTCTTTAATTAGTGATTTTAAAATTCCAGATTCTTCTGATGAATTTATTTCCTTTAATAAATCTACGACATATGAAATTAATCCTGCTGATATGAACGATTCTGACATAACTTCCAAATTATCAGATATTTATTCAAAAGCTATTCAATATAATGATTCAATAATTGATTGTGTATGCATTTACCAATACTTAAATATCCATAAAATGTTCTTATCATCCAATAAAGATTTAGAGCAGCATCTTATGTGGTCAAATGGTGTTTTACAGCCACTAGCTACTAAAGATGATAAAACACACTATTTTCTACAGACATTTTCAACACTTGGCGGTGCAGAATTATTAGATGAAATGAACTGTGATGTTTCATATGCCTGCAAATGTGTAACAGAGCTTCTAGACAGCACTCCTCCTGTTCCCGGTGAATATGACGTAATATGTCTGCCTGACGTAACAGGATTAATTGCCCATGAAGCATTCGGACATGGTGTGGAAATGGATATGTTCGTCAAAGACAGAGCCTTAGCTAAATCTTATATGAACAAACAGGTAGCCTCTTCCCTTGTAACTATGCATGATAACGCTGCTACTTGCAATGAATGTGGCTCTTATTTCTTTGATGATGAGGGTATGATTTCTAATGACACTGTTATTATCGAAAAAGGTATCTTGAAATACGGAATCAATGATTTACAAAGTGCTTACATTTTAAATGTATCATCTACCGGCAACGGAAGACGAGAATCTTATGAACGAAAAGCATACACCCGAATGACTAATACCTATTTTGAACCTGGAACAGATACTCTTGAAGAAATGATTAAAAGCATAAAGTATGGTTTTCTCCTCGAAAATGCAGCCAGCGGTATGGAAGATCCTAAGAACTGGGGCATACAATGTATGGTTAATATAGGCAGAGAGATTAAGGACGGTAAATTAACAGGTAAAATATTCTCTCCTATCTGTCTATCCGGATATGTTCCTGATTTGCTTAAATCGATTACAATGGTTTCTGATAAATTAGAACTTAGTGGTTGTGGTTATTGTGGTAAGGGTTACAAAGAATGGGTAAAAGTCTCTGATGGTGGCAGTGCAATTAAAGCTCGTGTCAAAATCAGTTAAACTATAATATAAATATAAATGGAGATTACAATGAATAACATGATTGATAGAATTATAGAAGTTCTAAGTCAGAATGATATCCAGAACTTCCTAATTAATGAAAATATAATTGAAACTCAGGAATTATTTTATATTAAACATTCACTTAACTTAACACGTAACAAGAATGTCAGCAAATACGAAATAACCCTTTATAGAGATTTCATTTATAATGATACTAATATGCGTGGCAGTGCAAGCTGCCTCCTTAATAGTTCTATGTCAGATATGGAACTTAATGAAAATATCCTTTCTGCCTATGAAGCAGCACTTTCTGTTAGAAACCCATATTATAAACTACCCCATGGAGACGCAACGTTTGTTGAATCAGATAATATTTTCTCAACAAAAAATCACTTCACTGATAGCAGTGCAGATACAGCCGGCAGCTTAGACTTATCTGCAAATAAATCTGTAAATGAAACTGATAACTTATCTGCAACAGATATTGTAAATGCATTATTTGTAAACGATACTATTAGTGAGACAACCAATGCGTTTATAAATTCTACAGAAATATTTATAACAACTTCTACTTATCGTATAATCAACTCTAACGGTGTAAATGCATCATATTCATTAACAACCTATTCGGGTGAATTTGTAGTGCAATGCACTTCTCCTGCCGATGTTGAATTATACAATGATTTTAAATACAGTTCTAAAGACGATAATATACTTAATTCTCTCAGTACCAAAGTTGCCAATGCCCTCATTATGGTTAAAGACCGTTCAATTGCAAAGGCATTTTCAAATGATATGAAATATGATACAGTGATTTTAGAAGGACAATGTGTAGGCGAATTGTTCAACTACTACTTAAAACGTCTTGATGCATCTATGATTTATCCTAAATATTCTTCATTTGATATTGGTAAAAGTGTTATTCCTGAATGTGAATTATCTAACACCCCTGACTCTGATAAATCTATTAATTCAGACAAGACCAGATGCATTGACTCTGATTCGTGCAGGACTTTACCTGATAAACTCAATATCACTCTCACTCCAAAGCTCCCTTATTCCTGTGAGGGTATAGCGCTTAAGAGACTTGAATTAATTAAGAATAACATTGCACAATATATTACAGGTAATGCAAGATTTGCCTTTTATCTGGGAATTAATCCAACAGGAGAGTGCGACTGTTACAAACTTGAATGTGGTAACACATCTATAGAACAGTTAAAATCCGGTCGATATCTTAGAGTGGTGAATTTCTCTGATTTCCAGATGGACTCACTTAGCGGACAAATCGGTGGTGAATATCGTCTCGCTTATTACTGTGATGGCACTAAGGAAATTCCAGTTACCAATGGTTCTATAAGTGCTAATATTAATGATATTGTTAAAAATATTAAATTATCATCTGAAAGCCAAAATTCTTATAATTTCGATGGTCCTCTAGCTATATCCTATTCAGTCTAAATTTACTTTAATAATGTAAATTCTATAATTTTAAATGCCTCTAGCCATATCATATCCTGCACCATCTAAATACTTGTAAAAGCATAAAAGCGATGTATGTATTTCTACATACACCGCTTTTATTTGATTATTGCTCTGATCTATTAATCTAATTTCTTAATGTCTATTATGCTTCCCAGATTTCTTTAGCATACTGAAGAATTGTTCTATCTGATGAGAACTTACCTGCATTTGCTGTATTCATGAAGCATTTTTCTCTGAATTTTAATGTATCAGCATAATCTTTGTTAACCTGTAATTTAGCATCACAGTATGACATTAAGTCTTCTAATAAGTAGTACTTATCAGCTTTTTCCCATGGGAGTGTCTCAAATAATGAATTGTATAAGTTCTGGAATAATCCTGTTCCATCATCACTTAATGTTCCATCGATTAATGTATCTACAACTTTCTTAATTCTTGGGTTATTATTGTAAATCTTCTTAGGATCATATGAATCTTTAATCTTCTCAAGATCTTCTACTCTTGCACCAAAGATGTAGTTGTTTTCTTCGCCTGCTTCTGCAACGATTTCAACATTTGCTCCATCATATGTTCCTAATGTAACAGCACCATTTAACATAAACTTCATATTACCTGTACCTGAAGCTTCTGTACCTGCTGTAGAAATCTGCTCTGAAACATCTGCTGCTGGAGTAATCTTCTCTGCATATGATACACAGTAGTTAGAGATAAATACAACCTGTAATTTATCATTTACTTCTGGATCATTTGCTATCATTTTAGCGATTTCATTTATGAATTTGATGATACCTTTAGCTCTTGCATATCCTGGAGCTGCTTTTGCACCAAAGATAAATGTTCTCGGATAGAAGGACATCTCCGGATGTTCTTTGATCTGGTTGTACAGATACATTACATGCAGGATATTCAGCAGCT
>ENA-ORMS01002292-ORMS01002292.1-human-gut-metagenome-genome-assembly--contig:-NODE-2292-length-13953-cov-3.221039_pt1 | contig 13953 bp, 8 predicted proteins | sample MGYA00242104_ERZ508997 | MGnify/ENA primary metagenome ERZ508997 (study PRJEB26280, sample SAMEA2338704) | human gut metagenome | biome: human gut; feature: human-associated habitat; material: faeces... | reverse complement strand
AGATTTATAAATATTATTGGATGGCGATCAAGGTAGTAGATCCCCTAAGAGTTTCACCCCGCTCTGAATGATCGCCATCCCAATCTATCAAAGGGGTATAATGAAGAGGTGAATAGAATGAAAAAAATAGCAATGTTATTTAATTTAAATAGACATCAGTTTGAATATGAAACTGAGTTTGATTCAGAATATACTATAGATTCAATTTATAATACACTATCAAAAAATTATTTAGTTGAAAAAATAGAGGCAGATAAAGATTTTAACTGGATTAGTAAATTAAAGACTTATAATCCCAATTTAGTTTTTAATATTTGTGAGTCAGGTACTCCCCTTAGCGTTGCCAAATCACTGCTTTTTATAAATGCAACAATGTATTCATTATTACTCAAATCATCGATAAATGATAAATACTCTTCATCTTCATATAAGGCTTTTAGGATTTTAAGACCTTCTATGTAATCTTTGAGTATTGCCTTTTTATCTTGAACGAGTTGTGCCTCTTTTTGTGTTTTATGATATTTCAAATCACATTTTACTTCTCCATATAAGGAAAGTGTTAACCTGCCTATCCCCACTAAGTTAAGGCGCAAGAAAAATTCTACCGGATTGAAAGTTCCAACTCCAGTAGCAAAACCCCTGGCTGTAGCGTCTGCAATATCCACTAAACAGAATGTGCCATGAGCTACCATCAGCATCCTTGTTATAGTTGGATTTCCAAATGGCTTACAGGCATACCACATGTCATTTAACAAACAGTTTCCTTTGCTCGTATAATTGTAATATTTAAGCAGTCGCCTGATTGAATAGAAGAATCTTACTATAAGTTCATTTATCAATACAGGTATTACTTGGGTGCTTTGATAGCGAAAGTCATATCCTTCTTTGAACAGATCGACTGCTATTTGATTCATTGACTTATCAAATTCAGATTCTGATATTCCAAGTTTTCTTTTTATTACTATAATATCGTTAATCCAAGTCCATAACGGTGAAGGGATTCCCATTCCACGTTTACCTTTCTTCGCAGAATTATAAGAACCAGACATATCAGATATAAGATGGCCAAACCAGTTGCAAAATCCACAATATAATTTACTTATAATATTTGAACCTCTAAGTTTAAATTTATCATCAGCCTCTACCAAACTTATTAATTGGCCATCTATTACAAAATGAGAACGATTTGTAAACTGGTCAAGTATAGAAAAAAATAAGCCTAAAATAGATGGATTATGTCCAAGTGACTCGAGATGATGTTTTGATGGGTCGGTGTTAAAACCAAAGACTTCTTTTGCAGCCTCTCCAATACCGGTTTGGTCGTATGGTATTTTAAATTTCTCCTCAAGCCATTTTATTGCATTTTCCAACTTAGCTTCTCCTTTAGGTTTCCACTCTCCTTTTTTAGCGAAATCCTCAGTTCTATCGGCAAACCATTTATCTGTGATATTACCTAAAGGAGTTTCTCCGGGTTTTCCAACAAAGAACATATCTAATATACCACACAATGCCCCAGAACTGGCAGCCAAGGCATAATCAATTTTATCACAATTCTGTTTTATTGTTTTAACAGATTCTATTGTTTCATCAAATAATCTTATATCCAGCTTAGCCTGCTCAAGAGCAATATCAATACCGGATGTGGTACTTAAGCTGTTCTTGTCTTCGTTTATTTCAAGTAAAATTTTGTTTTTACCCTCATCTGAAGTTACATTAAAATTCATATATGATTTTGTTTTTAACAATTCGCGAATTCAACAAGCAAGTGCAAATTTAGGTCAAATATTTGACAAAACACTCCTTAGGTGTTAAAAAGCTGTGTTTCCTCCTCAGCCTTCGATTCAGTTTCCGGCAAACGGCAGCAACAAAGCAGTCCTCGTAATCCTTGAATGAAGTCCCTTTCGGGATGTATTGCCGTACAAGCCCATTAGTGTTTTCTATTGCTCCTTTCTGCCATGAGGCGTAAGGGACTGCAAGGTGCGACCAAGCTTGAAACACTTGGCTTGACCTACTTTATTATGCTATCACTCCCCCCACCAAAGCATTCTCAGAAGCCTTTTCACCTGACAAAATAAAAGCTAAAAGTACATTTTCTTATGCTACAAGCAAGTAAAAAGGAACAATACGACAAATATAAAAAAACCAGTAGCAATCATTTAGAGAGCTTTTTATGAATAAATATCCAAAAATACACTGAACAAACGAATATTTCACGCATATATGCAAATCGTTCACAGCCAAACGAAAAATCATTCGGCTGAAAGCGAAAAATCATCTGGCGCAGGATGAGGAAAAGCAGTGTGGGAAAAAGCCCAAAAACGTCCCAAAAATGGGAAAAGATGGACTGAGAACGGCCTGCCAAGAGCCAGAACGGACGTTTCGACATACATTTGGCAACTATCAAAAAGCTCCCGGAAACGCCCTTGCGCTTTACCGGAACGATACACCATGCGCCCAAGCCGACCGGCCTTCCGGCAAAAAGGCAGCCTAAGCCCCCATTCCCTTGCAAACAGGAAACCGCAAAACCGATGAGAATCGTTTATTTTCCTCCACGGCCCCACTCGTCCCCAAATGAACGATTCTCACGGGGAGAAACTTACTTTTTGACATTCTGTCTGACGCTCCTCCTTCACATCCACCACGGGAAGTTTGTGCCGGTCACTCTTAAAATGTAACACAGAACAAACGAGCCGCGACACTACAAAAAAAGACCGCCTCCGAATATATCCGGAAGCGGTCTTGTCAACACTCCTTTACAGGTATTCTTTACTCGTCTAAATCCAATATAGACTTACGATTGGCCATCAGGCGGTCGTACTCCTCCTTGCAGCCTACGACAATCTTGCCGAACTCACGAAGTCCCGTACCTGCCGGTATCAGATGACCACAGATGACGTTCTCCTTCATACCTTCGAGTTTATCGGTCTTTCCATTGATGGCCGCGTCATTCAGCACCTTCGTCGTTTCCTGGAAGGAAGCTGCCGACATAAAGCTCGAAGTCTGTAATGCCGCACGGGTAATACCTTGCAGAATCTGGATTGAGGTGGCCGGCATAGCGTCACGTACCTGCACCAACTTCAAATCCTTACGTTTCAACGTAGAATTCTCGTCACGCAACTTACGGGCCGTCACAATCATACCTTTTTGCATCGTTTCCGAGTCACCGGCATCCACCACGACTTTCTTGCCCCAAATGCGGTCGTTCTCTTCCGCGAAATCGAGTTTGTCCACAATCTGCTGCTCCAAGAATCGAGTATCGCCCGGTTCGTCAATCTGCACCTTACGCATCATCTGACGGACAATCACCTCAAAGTGCTTGTCGTTAATCTTCACACCTTGCAGACGGTACACGTCCTGTATCTCGTTCACGATATATTCCTGCACCGCCGTAGGACCTTTAATGGCCAAAATGTCGGCTGGCGTAGTGGCACCGTCTGATAGTGGAGTTCCGGCACGTACATAGTCGTTCTCTTGTACCAGAATCTGCTTGGACAACGGTACGAGATACTTCTTCACTTCACCCAACTTGGAAGTGACGATAATCTCACGGTTACCGCGTTTCAGTTTACCCATCGTGATCTCACCGTCGATTTCCGAAACGACAGCGGGATTAGACGGATTACGCGCTTCGAACAACTCGGTCACACGCGGAAGACCTCCCGTGATGTCGCCGGCTTTACCTACGGCACGCGGAATCTTCACCAATACGTCTCCGGCTTTGACAATCTGCTTATCCTCAATAGCCAAGTGTCCGCCGATGGGGAAGTTATACGTACGAATCAGCTCTCCGTTCTCGTCCAAGATATGAGCCGAAGGAACCTTCGTCCTGTCTTTTGACTCTATGATGATCATCTCGCGCAGACCCGTCGTCTCGTCGGCTTCCACACGATAAGTCACACCTTCTACCACGTCTTCAAACTGAATCTTACCCGGAGTTTCCGTCACGATAACCGCGTTAAACGGATCCCACTTGGCTATCAGCTTGCCTTTCTCTACTTTATCTCCTTCGTTCACATACAAAGTAGAACCGTAAGGCACATTTTGCGTGAAGAGGACAATATCGGTATTCACGTCAACGAAGCGAACCTCGGCCAAACGTCCTACCACCATCTTGGCTGCATTTCCGGTCTCATCGGTAATGTCTACCGTACGCAACTCTTCGAACTCTACCTTCGAATCGTACTTCGCGACGATAGATGCATTGGCTGCCGCATTCGAAGCCACACCACCGGCATGGAACGTACGCAACGTCAACTGTGTACCCGGCTCACCGATGGACTGGGCGGCAATCACGCCGACCGCCTCGCCTTTCTGTACCATCCGGCTCGTAGCCAAGTTGCGGCCATAGCACTTCATGCAGACTCCCTTACGGCTCTCGCAAGTCAATACGGAACGGATTTCCACGCTCTCGATCGGAGAGTCCTCGATTTCCTGTGCCTTGTCTTCCGTGATTTCCTCCCCGGCGGAAACAATCAACTTACCCGTCGTAGGATTGATAATATCATGCACGGACACACGTCCGAGAATACGTTCGTAAAGTGAAGAAATGACTTCATCGCCGTTCTTCAAAGCCGTACATACCAGACCGCGCAACGTACCGCAATCCTCTTCCGTGATAATCACGTCGTGGGATACGTCTACAAGACGACGCGTCAAGTAACCGGCATCGGCTGTCTTCAAGGCCGTATCGGCCAAACCCTTACGGGCACCGTGGGTAGAAATGAAGTACTCCAACACGCTCATGCCTTCCTTGAAGTTGGAAAGAATCGGGTTTTCGATAATCTGGGCGCCTTCGGCTCCGGCTTTCTGGGGCTTGGCCATCAAACCACGCATACCGGAAAGCTGACTGATCTGTCCGGCAGAACCACGGGCTCCGGAATCCAACATCATATATACGGCATTGAAACCCTGGTCGGCTTCTTTCATGGTCTTCATCAAGACCTTGGAAAGGTCATTGTTGACGTGTGTCCAAGTATCGATGACCTGGTTATAACGTTCGTTGTCCGTGATGAAACCCATACCATAATCATTGGCAATGCGTTCCACTTCTTCGTTTCCGCGACGAACCAGTTCCTCTTTTTCTTCCGGAATGATAATATCACCCAAGTTGAAAGACAAACCGCCCACGTATGCCATACGATAACCCAGATTCTTGATACCGTCCAGGAATTCGCAGGCACGAGCCACACCTACCGTCTTGATCACGTCGGCGATGATGTCGCGCAGAGATTTCTTTGAGATGACGGTGTTGATGAAGCCACACTCAACAGGGATGATTTCGTTGACAATCACACGACCTACGGACGTTTCCACCATCTTCTTTTCCAGCTCGCCATTCGCATTCAGGTCCTTTACCACAACTTTAATAGGCGCATGAATGTCTACACGCTTCTCATTGTAGGCAATGATAGCCTCTTCGGGACCATAGAATGTCAAACCTTCGCCCTTAGAACCGGGACGGAGCTTGGTAATATAGTACAAGCCCAACACCATATCCTGAGAAGGTACCGTAATCGGCGCACCGTTTGCCGGATTCAGAATATTGTGAGACTGCAACATCAGAATCTGCGCTTCCAGAATCGCTTCGTTGCTCAAAGGCAAATGCACAGCCATCTGGTCACCGTCGAAGTCGGCATTGAACGCCGTACAAGCCAACGGATGCAACTGGATGGCCTTACCTTCTATCATCTTGGGTTGGAAAGCCTGGATACCCAAGCGGTGCAATGTCGGAGCACGGTTCAACAACACCGGGTGTCCTTTCATCACGTATTCCAAAATATCCCAAATCACAGGCTCCTTGCGGTCTACAATCTTCTTGGCAGACTTCACGGTCTTCACGATACCGCGTTCTATGAGCTTACGGATGATGAACGGCTTATAAAGTTCTGCGGCCATCAATTTAGGCAGACCGCATTCTCCCATCTTCAACTCTGGTCCTACAACGATAACCGAACGGGCTGAATAGTCCACACGCTTACCCAACAGGTTCTGACGGAAACGGCCTTGCTTACCTTTCAACGAATCGGAAAGGGACTTCAAAGGACGGTTGGCATCCGTCTTTACCGCACTGGACTTGCGGGAGTTGTCGAACAAGCTGTCCACGGCCTCTTGCAACATACGTTTCTCATTACGCAAAATCACCTCGGGAGCTTTGATTTCAATCAGTCGCTTCAGACGGTTGTTACGGATAATGACACGACGATACAAGTCGTTCAAGTCGGAAGTGGCAAAACGGCCGCCATCCAACGGAACCAACGGACGCAGTTCGGGCGGAATCACCGGAAGGATTTTCATAATCATCCATTCGGGCTTATTGCGTCCCCGACTGGCACGGAAAGACTCAACCACCTGCAACCGCTTCAGGGCTTCGGTCTTACGCTGCTGGGCCGTATCGGCATTGGCACTGTCACGCAATTCGTATGACAATTTATCCAAATCCAAACGGAGCAAAAGGTCATAAATGGCCTCTGCACCCATCTTGGCTATGAACTTATTAGGGTCCGAATCATCCAAATACTGGTTCTCTTTGGGAAGTTTCTCCAGATAATCCAAATATTCATCTTCGGTCAACAAGTCATTGGCTGCGATTCCTTCTTCAGCCAGCACGCCCGGCTGAATGACTATATAACGTTCGTAGTAAATGACTGCATCCAGCTTCTTTGTCGGTATTCCCAACAGATAACCGATTTTGTTCGGTAACGAACGAAAATACCATATATGAGCCACAGGCACCACCAACGCAATGTGTCCTGAACGTTCGCGACGTACCTTCTTTTCTGTTACTTCCACGCCACAACGGTCGCAGACAATACCTTTATAACGAATCCGTTTATACTTTCCGCAATGGCATTCATAATCCTTCGTCGGACCAAAAATACGCTCGCAGAACAAACCGTCACGTTCGGGTTTATAGGTACGATAGTTAATGGTTTCGGGTTTCAAAACCTCACCATACGAATTTTCCAGGATTTCTTCGGGCGAAGCCAATCCGATGGTTATCTTCGTAAAGTTACTCTTTATTTTAGATTCTTTTCTAAAAGCCATATTCTGTTATTAATAAAAGAGTTCAACTGTTATTCAAGCGTAATGCTCAACCCCAAGCCTCTCAGCTCGTGGAGCAACACATTCAGTGATTCCGGAATACCCGGAGTTGGCATCGGCTCGCCCTTGACAATCGCTTCGTATGCTTTCGAACGGCCTACCACATCGTCCGACTTGATAGTCAAAATTTCCTGTAGCACATGAGATGCACCGAACGCCTCGATGGCCCAGACTTCCATTTCTCCGAAACGCTGACCACCGAACTGCGCCTTACCTCCGAGCGGCTGTTGGGTAATCAATGAATACGGACCGATGGAACGGGCGTGCATCTTGTCTTCTACCATGTGACCTAACTTCAGCATATAAGCAATACCGACAGTGGCCAACTGGTCGAACTTCTCACCGGTCTCGCCGTCATACAACTGCGTAGAGCAATAGCGGGGTAAACCGGCCTTATCGGTCCATTCACACAAGTCATCCAACGTAGCACCATCGAAAATCGGAGTGGCAAACTTCACTCCAAGTTCTTTTCCGGCAGCCCCTAAAACAGTCTCGAAAATCTGACCGATGTTCATACGAGAAGGCACACCCAACGGATTCAAAACGATATCGACCGGCGTTCCGTCAGCCAAGAACGGCATGTCTTCCTGACGTACAATTTTTGATACGATACCCTTGTTTCCGTGACGTCCGGCCATCTTGTCGCCGACACCAATCTTACGTTTCTTGGCGATATAAACCTTAGCCATCTGAATGATACCTGAAGGCAATTCATCACCAATCGTAATCGCAAACTTCTTACGTTTCAGTTCGGCATCAAGCAACTTGTATTTCTTCAGGAAGTTTATAATCAGTTGAGATATCAAACCGTTCAGATGCTCGTCGTCCGTCCAGCCACTTAACTGTATCGTCGTAAAATCGAGTCCTTCCAAAGCGGAAGCCGCAAACTTACGTCCCGAAGCAATCACATCGCTACCCATATAATCTTTCACGCCTTGTGAAACCTTGTCTTTCGTCAGCTCCAACAATTTGTCTATCAAAATGGCCTTCAAATCTTCAACCTTGCTGTTGAATTCCTCGTCTATTTTCGGAAGAATCAGTTTGTCCGCAGCCTTGGCAGCACGTGTCTTGATGGCACGGGAGAACAACTTCTTATCTATCACCACACCATTCAATGACGGAGAAGCTTTCAAAGAAGCATCCTTCACATCACCGGCTTTATCACCGAAAATGGCACGCAGCAACTTCTCTTCGGGCGAAGGATCGCTCTCACCCTTCGGAGTAATCTTACCGATCATAATATCACCCGGCTGAATGCGGGCACCGACGCGGACAATACCATTCTCATCCAAATCTTTAGTAGCTTCTTCGCTTACATTCGGAATATCAGCCGTCAACTCTTCCACTCCACGTTTCGTTTCACGCACTTCCAACGAGAATTCTTCCACATGGATTGAAGTCAAAATATCTTCGCGTACCACGCGCTCGTTCAGCACAATGGCATCCTCATAGTTATAGCCTTTCCATGGCATGTAAGCCACCAAAAGGTTCTTACCCAAAGCCAGTTCTCCTTGCTGGGTAGAATAACCTTCCGTCAAAATGTCCCCGGCTTTTACGCGTTGGCCTTTATCGCAGATAGGACGAAGGTCAATCGTCATATTCTGGTTTGTACGACGGAACTTCGGGATGCGGTATTCTTTCAACGCAGGCTCGAAACTTACGAACTCTTCTTCTTCCGTACGGTCGTACAAAATACGAATGGTCGTAGCGTCCACATATTCAATCACGCCATCACCCTCGGCCGTAATCATCGTACGGGAATCCTCACATACTTGTTTTTCTATACCGGTACCTACAATCGGAGATTCGCTACGCAACAAAGGCACGGCCTGGCGCATCATGTTTGAACCCATCAACGCACGATGCGCGTCGTCGTGCTCCAAGAACGGAATCAAAGATGCGGCAATAGAAGCAATCTGCTGCGGAGCCACGTCCATCAGATTCACATCAGAAGGGGGAACAACCGGATAATCGTCATCCTGACGGCACTTTACTTTCTTACGGATAAACGTACCGTCATCATTCAACGGTGCATTACCCTGTCCGATAATCTTGCCTTCTTCCTCTTCTGCTGTCAAATATTCAATACCGGTTTCCAATGATAAATCAACCACTCCGTCTTGCACCTTACGGTAGGGGGTTTCAATGAAACCGAGGTCGTTAATCTTGGCATATACACACAAAGAAGAAATCAAACCGATATTCGGTCCTTCAGGAGATTCGATAGGACACAAACGGCCATAGTGTGTATAGTGTACGTCACGCACCTCGAAACCAGCACGTTCACGAGACAAACCGCCAGGACCGAGGGCAGACAAACGACGTTTGCACGTTACCTCTGCCAGAGGGTTGGTCTGGTCCATGAATTGCGAAAGGGCATTGGTTCCGAAGAAAGAATTAATCACGGAAGAAATGGTCTTCGCATTAATCAAGTCCGTCGGAGTAAAGACTTCGTTGTCACGTACATTCATACGTTCCCGAATCGTACGACTCATGCGAGCCAAACCAATAGCAAACTGATTGCTTAATTGTTCGCCTACAGTCCTTACACGACGGTTACTCAAATGGTCGATGTCGTCGACAAGTGCCTTTGAGTTTATCAGCTCTATCAGATACTTGATAATTTCGATAATATCTTCTTTCGTCAATACGCGGACATCCATATCCGTAGAAAGATTCAGTTTTCTATTGATACGGTAACGTCCAACTTCACCCAAATCATAACGTTTCTCTGAAAAGAACAAGTTATTGATGACTTCACGTGCACTGGCATCATCTGCGGGGTCGGCGTTACGCAACTGACGGTAAATGTATAATACAGCTTCCTTTTCAGAATTACTCGGGTCTTTCTGAAGTGTATTGAAGATGATAGAATAATCAGACGTATTTATCTCTTCCTTATGCAACAACACACTTTGAACACCGCTATCTAAAATGATGCAAATATTGTCTTCGTCCAATATAGCTTCACGGTCTAAGATGACTTCATTACGCTCTATTGAAACCACCTCACCGGTGTCTTCATCCACGAAATCCTCAATCCAACTCTTCAGCACACGTGCAGCTAACTTCTTACCAATGTATTTCTTTAAATTGGTTTTCGTCGCTTTGACTTCTTCCGCCAAATTGAAAATCTCCAGAATATCCTTATCGTCCTCGAAACCTATGGCACGCAACAAAGTCGTAACAGGCAATTTCTTCTTACGGTCGATATACGCATACATGACATTATTGATGTCTGTCGCAAATTCAATCCATGAACCTTTGAATGGAATGATACGTGCCGAATATAGTTGCGTCCCATTCGCATGAATACTTGAACCAAAGAAAACACCCGGAGAACGATGTAATTGGGAAACTACAACTCGTTCAGCTCCGTTAATAATAAAAGTTCCATTATCGGTCATATAGGGAATAGGACCTAAGAACACATCCTGAATAACCGTATCAAAGTCTTCGTGATCCGGGTCGGTACAATACAACTTCAATTTGGCCTTGAGCGGCACACTATAGGTGAGCCCACGCTCTAAACACTCTTCAATTGTATAGCGCGGGGGATCAATATAATAATCAAGGAACTCCAAAACGAAGTTATTACGCGTATCGGCAATTGGAAAGTTCTCTGAGAAGACTTTATATAAGCCGTCGTTTTTACGTTTCTCAGGAGGAGTATCCAACTGCAGGAAGTCCTTAAACGACTTCAATTGCACATCAAGAAAATCCGGATAAGGCATCGGACTCTTAACTGTTGCAAAGTTAACTCTCTGATTTACAAGATTAGAAGACATCTATATTATTATTAGTTGAACTTGTTGATAGTTTTAGACACAAAAAGGTAAAGAACCCTCTACCAGAGGATTCTTTACCGACAAACCTGCTAATACAGGCTTTTAATTACTTCAACTCGATTTCAGCACCAGCTTCTTCGAGAGTCTTCTTCAAAGCTTCAGCATCAGCTTTCGGCATTCCTTCCTTCAATACGCTGGGAGCACCGTCAACCATTTCTTTTGCTTCTTTCAAGCCAAGGCCGCAAGCTTCTTTCACAGCCTTAACTACCTGCAATTTAGCTGCACCTGCACTCTTCAATACGACATCGAAAGAATCTTTTGCAGCAGCAGCTTCAGCGCCACCAGCAGCAGGACCAGCAGCAACAGCAACAGCTGCAGCAGCAGGTTCAATTCCGTACTCATCCTTCAGGATAGTTGCCAATTCATTAACTTCCTTAACTGTCAAATTTACCAATTCTTCAGCAATAGCTTTCAAATCTGCCATTTTTATTCTATTTTTTATTTGTTTGATACTAATTTAATTTATTCGGGTCTTTCACCGAGAGTCTTGAGAACTCCATGAATAGTGTTTCCACCTGATTGAAGAGCAGAAAGTACGTTCTTCGCCGGTGACTGCAACAAAGCCACAATCTCAGCAATAACTTCATCCTTGCTCTTGATAGCCGTAAGAGCTTCGAGTTGGTCTGCACCTACATAGAAACCTTCTTCTGCATAAGCCGCCTTCAATGCGGGCATTCCATCCTTAGCAAAATCTTTCAACAACTTTGCAGGGGCATTTGCCGTGTTTGCAAACAACACAGCAGTCGTACCCTTTAAGCAATCGTACAAAGGAGTATAATCTGTCTCAGCTGCTTCCAAAGCTTTGTGAAGTAGTGTGTTCTTCACAACTACCATTTTAATTTCAGACTGAAAACATTTTCTTCTCATCGCACTGGTTGTCGCAGCATTCAATCCCGTCACATCAACCAGATAGAAATGAGCATACTCATTCAAGACTTCGCCAAGCTGGGCTATAATATTACCTTTATCTTCCTTTCTCATGATTCAATTACTTTTTAAATTTCCTCAACAGCCTTCGGGTCAATCTTGATACCGCGGCTCATCGTACTTGAAAGATAAATACTCTTAATATAGGTACCCTTAGCGGCTGTAGGTTTCAACTTATTGATAGTTGAAATAAACTCTTTCACATTCTGTGCAATTTGCTCAGCAGTAAAAGAAACCTTACCTATAGAAGTGTGTACAATACCTGATTTATCTACTTTAAAGTCAATCTTACCTTGTTTCACTTCTCTTACAGCCTTGGCCACATCCATAGTTACAGTACCACTCTTCGGGTTAGGCATCAATCCACGAGGACCGAGTACACGACCGAGGGCACCGATTTTTCCCATTATTGAAGGCATAGTGATAATGACATCCACGTCAGTCCAACCGCCTTTTATCTTCTCGATATATTCATCAAGACCTACATAGTCAGCGCCTGCTTCCTTAGCAGCAGCTTCAGCATCCGGAGTACACAAGCAAAGAACCCGCGTAACTTTACCCGTACCATTTGGCAGAGACACAACACCTCTCACCATCTGATTGGCTTTACGGGGATCCACACCTAAACGTACATCAATGTCTACGGAAGCATCAAACTTGGTTGTCGTAATATCCTTAACCAACTGAGAAGCTTCTTTCAAAGAGTATGCTTTCCCTGCTTCAATCTTGTCAGCGACCAACTTCTGATTTTTTGTCAGTTTACTCATTTTAATTGAAGATTTTAATTATTAACCCGGGAAGTCTCCTTTTACAGTGATACCCATACTTCTTGCTGTTCCTGCAACCAATTTCATCGCAGCTTCTATTGTAAAGCAATTCAAATCAGGCATTTTATCCTGAGCGATCGTACGCACTTGCTCCCAAGAGATTTCAGCAACCTTTTTACGGTTCGGCTCTGCAGAACCACCTTTTAGCTTCGCAATCTCCATCAACTGTACTGCTACGGGAGGAGTCTTTACGATAAAGTCGTATGACTTATCAGTATAATAGGTGATTACCACCGGGAGCACCTTGCCGGCTTTCTCCTGCGTTCTGGCGTTGAATGCTTTACAGAAATCCATGATATTGATACCCTTGGGACCCAAAGCAGGACCTACTGGGGGTGATGGATTTGCAGCGCCTCCTTTAATCTGTAATTTGATTAATCCAGCAACTTCTTTAGCCATTTTTTTGTTATTTATTGAATTTGATATTCAAGAACAATACGCGTAACAAAACGCATCATTCTTTCTCTACTTGCATAAAACCTAATTCCAACGGCGTTTTACGGCCGAAGATCTTGACCATTACTTTCAGCTTCTTCTTTTCGTTATTCACTTCTTCGATTACGGCAGAAAAACCACTAAAAGGTCCTTCTGTCACCTTAACCGTTTCCCCTTCAGCATAAGGTATCAACACTTCTTCCGGTACATCTTGCATTTCGTCAACAGCACCTAAAAGACGATTAACCTCAGACTGACGCAACGGAGTAGGGTTACTATTAGATTCACCCAAAAAGCCCAATACGTTTGGCGTATTACGCAACAATACAGGTATCTCACCCACTAAAGCTGCTTCTACCAACACATAGCCCGGTAAATGATTACGCTCCTTAACGATACGTTTACCATTACGAACCTGAACTACTTTTTCTGTCGGTATCAACACCTGAGAGACGAATTTTCCAAAGTCACCTTTTTTAATTTCGGCATCAATGTACTCCTTCACCTTGCTTTCCTTTCCACTCACGGCACGCATAACGTACCATTTCATTTCAGTATCAGCCATCTCTCTACTTAATTAGGATAAATAACTTCCATTGCGCTTTGGAACACGAAGTCCATAGCGAAAACAACCAATGCAATGAGTAGGGAAGCAGATAATACTACGACTGCACTGTTAGTAAGTTCTGAACGAGTCGGCCAAGTTGTTTTATGGACAAGCTCATCATAAGATTCCTTACAATATTTAAAGATCTTCTTAAACATATTCTTTATTATTAGCACGGGAGGAGAGGCTCGAACTCCCGACACCCGGT
>ENA-ORMS01002285-ORMS01002285.1-human-gut-metagenome-genome-assembly--contig:-NODE-2285-length-14004-cov-3.003943_pt1 | contig 14004 bp, 9 predicted proteins | sample MGYA00242104_ERZ508997 | MGnify/ENA primary metagenome ERZ508997 (study PRJEB26280, sample SAMEA2338704) | human gut metagenome | biome: human gut; feature: human-associated habitat; material: faeces... | reverse complement strand
CTCATGCCTTGGCTGGACGCCACCAAAAGTTCGTCGTTGCCGGTGGTGATGACCGCTCCGATAAGCTCGTCGTCATCGTTGAACTTGATTGCTATCTTGCCGTTGCGCTTGATGGAATCGTATTCTTCGAGAGGAGTCTTTTTGATAAGGCCTTTCTTCGTTGCGAGCATGAGGAACTTGCCTTCTCTCTCTTCGGGCATTTGCAAAAACGCTTGTATCTTTTCGCCTTGTTCGAGTTGCAAGAGGTTGACCGCCGCTCGGCCGCGCGCGTTGCGCGTTGCTTCGGGAATCTCGTAGGCTTTGAGCGTGAACACCTTGCCTATGTTGGTGAAGAACATTATTCTCTCGTGCGTGTTGGACGTGAATATTCTTTCGACGAAGTCCTCGTCCTTTGCCTTGTGAGCAGTGATACCCATGCCGCCTCTGTGTTGCGCTTTGTATTCGGCAACGGGCATGCGTTTGATGTATCCGCCGTGCGTCATGGAGATAACCACGTCCTCTTTTTCGATAAGGTCTTCGATGTCGATGTCGCCGTAATCGTAGGTGAGTTCGCTCATTCTGGGCGTGTTGTATTGCGCCTTGATGTCGGTCATTTCCTTGATGATGATGTTCTTGACTTCCTCGTCGCTTGAAAGCACCATGTTGAAGTAGGCGATTTGCTTGTCGAGGTCTTCGAGTTCCGCGTTGATTTTTTCAACTTCGAGTCCCGTCAAGCGTTGCAAACGCATATCGAGGATTGCCGCCGCCTGTTTGTCGCTGAGCCCGTAGTTTTCGATGAGTTTTGCGATAGCGTCTTGTCTGTCGCGGGACTTCTTCAAAAGCTCGACGATAGCGTCGATGTTTTCAAGAGCGATGTGCAAACCGAGCAAAATATGTTGTCTTTCTTGGGCTTTTTCGAGGTCAAAACGAGTTCTGCGCACAATAACGTCTTTTTGGTGAGCGATATAGCACTCCAAAATCTCTTTGAGATTGAGCACGCGAGGCACACCGTCCACGAGAGCGAGCATAATCATGCTGAACGTGGTTTGCATTTGCGTTTGCTTGTAGAGTTGGTTGAGAAGCACTTGTGCGTTGACGTCCTTTTTGAGTTCGATGACGATACGCATGCCGTGTCTGTCCGTTTCTTCTCTCAAATCGCTGATGCCTTCGAGACGTTTGTCTTTGACTTGGTCTGCGATATTTTCGATAAGTTTCGCCTTGTTGACCTGATAAGGTATCTCGGTGACGACAATGCGGCTCTTGCCGTTTGCCATCTCTTCGATTTCCGCCTTTGCGCGAAGCACGCATGCGCCTCTGCCGGTGCGATACGCTTGTTTGATGGAATGTCTGCCAAGCACCAACGCGCCCGTCGGGAAGTCCGGAGCGGGGATATATTCCATAAGATCGTCAACGGTTGCGTCGGGATTTTGCAAGAGCGCGACGGAAGCGTCTATAACCTCTCCGAGATTGTGAGGGGGAATGGACGTTGCCATACCGACTGCGATACCGTCCGAGCCGTTTACGAGCAAATTGGGGAATCTTGAAGGCAGCACGACGGGTTGTTCGCGCGTGTCGTCGAAGTTGGGATAGAAATCAACCGTCTTTTTGTCGATATCGCGGATCATTTCGAGTGCGATTTTGGAAAGGCGAGCTTCCGTATAACGATATGCCGCCGCCGGATCGCCGTCGATAGAACCGAAGTTGCCGTGTCCGTCGATAAGCGGGCAACGGATTGAAAAGTCTTGCGCAAGACGCACCATTGCGTCGTAAACGGATCTGTCGCCGTGGGGATGGTATTTACCAAGCACTTCACCGACGACCATAGCGCACTTACGATAGGGCTTGTCGGGAGTCAATCCGAGCTCGCTCATTGCGTAAAGAATACGTCTGTGAACGGGCTTCAAACCGTCTCTTACGTCGGGGATTGCACGGGACACGTTGACCGCCATCGCATATGCGATAAAGGACTTTTTAAGCTCGCCGTTGATTTCCACGTCTTTGACGGTGGAGTTGGCTATATGTTGAATATATTCGTTGTTTTTGTCGTCTCTTATGTTCGCCATAACTGCCTCCTTATACGTCGAGATCGGTCACGAGTTTTGCGTTTTGCTCGATAAATTCGCGACGAAGTTCGGGTTGCTCGCCCATGAGGATGGAGAAGAGCTTGTCCGCTTCGATCGCGTCTTCCATCGTAACTTTCAAGAGCGTGCGTTTTTGAGGATCCATGGTGGTTTCCCAAAGTTGTTCGGGGTTCATCTCGCCAAGACCTTTGTAGCGTTGAAGTTCACCGCTCTTTCTGCCGAACTCGTTGTAGTATGCTTCCAAACTCTCGTCGTCGTAGAAATATTGCTCCTGTTTGCCCTTTGCAATCTTGTAAAGAGGAGGAAGAGCGATAAATACGTGGCCGTTTTCAATGAGCGGACGCATAAATCTGAACAGGAACGTAAGCATCAAAATACGAATGTGGCTGCCGTCCACATCGGCATCGGTCATGCAAATGATACGATTGTAGCGGAGCTTTGATTCGTCGTATTCGGCGTTGATTCCGCATCCGAAAGCGGTGATCATCGCCTTGATTTCTTCGTTTTCCAGCACTCTGTGGAGCGCTGCTTTTTCAACGTTGAGGATCTTGCCTCTCAAAGGAAGAATGGCTTGGAAACGTCTGTCTCTGCCTTGCTTTGCACTGCCGCCTGCCGAATCGCCCTCGACGAGATAAATTTCGCAGTTTTTGGGATCTTTGTCGGTGCAGTCCGCAAGTTTGCCGGGGAGCGTGGTGCTTTCAAGCGCGCTCTTTCTTCTTGCGCTCTCTCTTGCCATACGCGCGGCTTCTCTCGCTCTTTGCGCCGTGATGGTTTTAAGCACAAGCTCCTTCGCTTCTCTGGGATGCTCTTCCAGATACGTGCCGAAACCTTCCGCAACGCCCTTTGCCACCGCCTGGCGCATACTGCTGTTGCCGAGTTTAGTTTTTGTTTGTCCCTCGAATTGAGGCTCTGCGAGCTTGACGGAGATGACTGCCGTAAGACCTTCTCTGACGTCCTCACCGCTCAATTTCTCGCTTCCTTTAAGTATGCCCGCCTTGGAGCCGTAATCGTTGATTATCTTCGTCAAAGAGGCTTTGAAGCCGTCAAGATGCGTGCCGCCCTCTTCGGTGTTGATGTTGTTTGCGAACGCCAAAATCGTGTCGGAGTAGCTGTCGTTGTATTGCATTGCCACTTCGATTTCACTGTCAACGTATTTCTCGTCAAAGTAAATAACCTCGGGGAAAATGGTTTCCTTGGTCTTGTTCATCTCTTCGACGAAAGACACGATACCGCCGTCGTAGCGGAACACCTCTCTGCGCTCGGGTTCTATACGCTCGTCCGCAAGTTCGATTGTAAGCCCCTTGTTGAGGTAAGCAAGTTCGCGAAGACGAGTTTTCATCGTGTCGTAATTAAATTCAAGCGTTTCAAAAATCTCCGCATCGGGATAAAACGTAACCGTCGTGCCGGTGTCGCTTGCCTCGCCAACGACCGCCAAAGGTCTTTCGGCAATACCGCGATTGAAGCGTATGCGATAAAGTTTGCCGTTTTGTCTGACTTCGGCAACCAACCATTCGCTCAAAGCGTTGACGCAGGATACGCCCACGCCGTGCAAACCGCCCGATATTTTGTAGCCGCCGCTGCCGAATTTGCCGCCGGCATGGAGCTTTGTCAAAACGACTTCAACCGCCGATTTGCCTTCCTTTTCGATAATGCCGGTGGGGATGCCTCTGCCGTTGTCGGTGACGCGAATCGCGCCGTCTTTGAGGATTTCCACAACGATGTGCGTGCAGTAGCCGGCAAGCGCTTCGTCGATGGAGTTGTCAACGACTTCGGTGACAAGATGATGCAAACCTCTCACGTCCGTCGAACCGATATACATGCCGGGGCGTTTTCTGACGGGATCGAGCCCTTCCAGAACCTGAATGTCGCCGGCGTCATAACTGTGTTTGACTTCTTCTGCCATTTTTCCTCCTAAATAAAATATATTTTAGTAGTAATATATTATTATTTCAATAATAATAAGTAAAAATATTATAACAATGTATAATCAAAATATCAAGAGTTTTTGTCAAATTTCTTTTCTGAGGCGATAAAAGGCGGCATGCACGCGTTTTGGGCATCGTATAATGAGATTCCTCAAACCCTGCTTTTGCGCGATTTTCGGGCGTTTGACAACATAACGGATAACACCGATTTGAAAACCCGAATTAAAAATCAAGCCGTCATCAAACAACAATAGCAAAACATAATTTATAAAAACGGCTCACACATACACCGGCGGTTGAAAGATTAAAAATAAATTTTCCGACGAGCTTTGCGAAAATACGATTTTTTGTCGTTCGACCAAATTATCGCTTGCCCTAAAAACGTTTTTACTTTACTATATCAAATATGAATATCAAAGAAGCTTTGAAAACTCCGCCGAACACCGACGAACTCAAACAAATCTACAAAGACAACGGGCTTGTTTATTACACTCCGAAAGAAGAGTTGTTCAATTCGATTTCACACGCTCTCGGAGCGGTCGTAGCCCTCGTATTTATGATTTTTATGCTTTTGAAAGCGACAACGCCCGCGGCATACGCAACGGCGGTACTTTCGTGCGCGCTCATCGCGATAGAGTTCAGTGTATCGGCAACATACCACGGCGTATCGGACATGAAAAAGAAACTGACGTGGAGAACGCTTGATTTCCCCGCCGTCAACCTGAACGTGATAGCTTGCGCCACGGCAACTTGCCTTATGTACGGAAGCATATACGGTTACGTTGCCTTCGGAGTGTCGTTTGCAATCGCAGCGGTGATCTTCGTCCTTTGTCTTTACAGATTCGATATATTCAGAAAGGTGTCCGTTGCGTCCACCTTCGTCATCGGCGGATTGATGTTTGCGGCATTCTTCACGGCTTATTTCTCGCAAAAGGGAATATCGCAAGCGACGAGTTTCGTCTATCTTGCAGGATTGGCGTCTTGCTTGCTGGGTGCGGCGGTGTTCGGAGTGCACAAACGCTACGTGCATTGCTTGTTCCATGTTTTCGTGCTTGTCGGGCCGATACTGTTTCTAGTCGCAACGTACATGCAAATTATCGCGTAAACAATACTCCGTATTCGAAAATTAAATCGGGTGCGGAGTATTATTTTAAAATCGTATTGATATACTTGTTAACCATTTTACAGCAATATTTTCTAGCGTCTTGTTTTTCAGACGTCAAATAGGGATGTGGATATGTTTATATGTGGAAATTTTGTTCGACGTGAAACGCCACTAAACAGTGGCAAAAAGCCATAAAACAAAGCACACATCAAAATCAATTATTGCAATAGCAACACAAATATAAGTTAGGTACAAAATCAAACATATTATCCGTGCGTAATCGTTTTAAGACGGATTAAACATACACCACAAAAAATCAGCGAATACGCATAAGTACTTATCGGAAAACACGCGATAATAAATACTCAAAAAGAAGCGCAGCATATCAATAACTACGCTAAAAATCCTACGGTTATAAAATCTTATAGATTTTGTGTGAAACAGCAAAAAAAATATAGAAAAATCGAGAAACAAAACAGCGCGAAAAATTCAGGTGAAAGCGAGAATAATTTTCTATACAATTTTACATGGAGAAAGACGCAATTTTCCCGAAATGCCCATAAAAAGCCGAGAAAACACCACTATTTAGTAGGGTTCTAGCGTTTTTCGTTTCACGTGAAACCGATGCCAAAAATCAAATTGTTCCACGTGAAACATAGCTATTTTAAATCGTTTTTCGCGATATATCGCACCGTTGAGAGTGTTGTTTAGGTGGTGCTTGTTATTCAAAACACAAACGATGACATGTGCTGGTTTTATACGGTACTTCCATGTCGTTTCGGCAAAGATCCTTTTTGTTTTAACGCACAACCACCACCGATTGCACCGAGTTAGGCAATCAAACCTATAGCGAACGTAGCGGCATGTTTTGATTTGAGACCATGCCCTCTTTTTATTTGAACTTTTCACTCCAACTTTACCATTTTTGCAAACTCTTATTTATTCAAAAATCACGCTATTATTCCACTGTTTAGTGGCAATTTTGCTATATTATCTAAAATGTTACACGTGAAACAATCACTGAGTTTTATTGGTCAATTCGATTATAGTCAAACATAGTTCGTTTGTCTTTGTTGAATATATTCGGCTTTGCTTTTGAAATCGTTCGATGTTTAGTTTACACTTTTTTGATTTGCGTTTCGCTCTCGTCGCTCTTTGGTCGGAGTATTGTTTTCTTTTTTTGTTACATTGGTTCGTCTGCCGCTCGCCCTGCTTGCGTTGTTGTCCGTGGCCAACCTGAAATCTGAATTTGTTTAGATTTATAGGAAAAATTTTTGATTTTCTATAAGGTTACACGTGAAACAATCAAGGCAGTATTATAAATTAATATTTTTTGCGGATTCGTATTTTTGTTTAAAACGTCACCTTTGTAGAAATACACACTTTACAATTTGTTTATATTAAATATAGGGTTTAATTTTTTGCTCCAAAAGAATATACAGGATAGGGATAGGGATAGGGATAGGGATAGGGATAGGGATAGGGATAGGGATAGTACAAAACTTTTTTATCATTGCTGTCATGCCGGATGAGATATAACTTTGTCTTTGCCTGTTGATCGATAAGATAATTAGGCATTCTCGATAGGCGGATTTGCATAAAATCCAAGCCGGATATTTTATGTGAAACGTGGCAGGCTTTGTTTATACGGCTTTATTGCGTTGATAATATAATAACTCATATTCGGTAAAACAACAAAGTCGCGTGCCAAACCGAATAATGCCGACCGCCCAAGATAACGTTAATAAACTCACCATAACAGTCCGAACAATATTTGTAAGGCGTAGCCGCCCGGTAATCTAGGTGTCGGGTATTGAAAGGCGTTCGGTGTTTATAAAAACACTCAGACATAATCATACATTGTTCGGTGTGAAAAAAGAATAGCTTCCGATATGCGTAGCGGCACTCAAACACGGAAATCAATTACATCAAATATCCTCGGCGCACCATCCTTTCAACAATCCGCGGAGGAGTCTGTTAACCAAAGCAATGCGGGCATGGCAGAGCTTTTGCTTTTTTTTATTCAAACTTGGTAGAAAACGCTTTTTTGAATTTCTATTTGTTTGCGATTTGTTTTCCGACGGATTGTCCGCACCGAATACGAAAATGCCGGACAGTAAGAAATACATAATCGTTTAAGAAAACCGTTGGCAATCTTAATCGATGTCTCGGCAAGTATATTAATTCGTTATAATTGAATTGTCGGTTTTTCTAAATAAAAAACGAAAGCATTATTATCCACAATACGACCGCTTATTTATCTTAATAATCAACAAAAACGTTATTATTCAACATACGGGCTTATTTAATCTGCTAGTCAAACAAAATATTATTATAAGAGCTTAAATCACATGAGCGCTTAATTCTAAAACTTCTCCGTATTAGTCAAAATCCAAATAGACTGCCATAAATCAACGTTTATACATCGGTAATAAATCCTTCTATTTTACATCGGCAATAAACTCCTTTCATTTTCGCCTATATGAGCTTAAAACCAAACAAAATGCCATCTATAACGAAAACCACCGAGGTTGTGTAAAAATAAACGCGGTATAATGGTTTACAAGTAAACCATTATACCGCCTAGGGAATTTTTCTGTTTCGTTGAAACTCTTGCGCCGCTATTCGTCAATTCTTAATCGGAGGAAGGGCGGTTGCGCCGTCTTTTATCGCTTTGAGGATTTCGGGAAGGATTTTCTCGTATCCAGCAACGCCTTTTTCGACGATAGAAAGGAAGCTCACGTTTGCGCCCTCGTCCGCTTTATCGCTGACAACCTTGACGGAAAAAAGCGGAACGTTGTTTCTCTCGCAAGCAATTGCGATGCCTGCAAGTTCCATCTCGCAAATATCCGCGCCGAACTCTTTTGCAAGGCGGTGTTTGTCGTCGTTTTTTGTGACGAACACGTCGCCGCTTGCGACGGTCACGAGTTTCATTTGTTTGCCGATGTTTGCAAGCGCGTTGTGAATAAGCGTTTCGTCAAGATAAAAATAGTTGCTGCTCATTCCGCTGTACTGTCCGACCACTCTGTCCGTGTCAACGCCGGTGACGTCGAATTGATAATGCACCACACGTCTTGGCACGACAAGCTCGCAAAGTTCGAGATTTTTGTTGAGTGCGCCGACAAAGCCGAAGTTCAGCACCGCTTCTATGTCAAACAAATCCACGAGCAGTTGCACCGCAAGCGCGGCTTTGATTTCACCGACGCCGCTCGTTGCAAGATATATGGTGTCGCCGTCGTATTCGATTTGGCTTATAGCAACGCCGGATATAGTGTTTTGCGCCACGACGTTGCCGAGTTTTTTGAAGATAGGCAGAGTTTCTTCCGCCATAGCAGTTATGATTGCAATTCTCATACTTGCGCTCCCAAAATTTTATTTACAATATTTTAGCACGTTTTCGCGCCATATTCAATATTTGCAAAAAATAATAAGATTTTATTGTTGTTTTAATACGCCAATGCGATTTATATCGTTGAAAAAAACTTCGACAAATGCTATTCTATAAAAAAGGAGTTTTTATGGACAAAGCATTTCTCAACGACTGTTTATCTGAAATCGGCGTCAATCTCGCGCCAAACGCGCTCGACAAACTCGAGGGATATTTCGGCATGGTCGTTGAACAAAACAAAGCGTTCAACCTCACTGCGATAACCGAAGAAAAGGACTTTGTCGTAAAACATATCGAGGATTCCCTTGCCGGCATATCTCTTATACCCGACAATGCGAAACTTCTCGATATAGGCGCGGGCGCAGGCTTTCCGAGCATGCCTATTGCCGTTGCCAGAGAAGACGTATCCGTCACGGCTTTGGACTCGACCGCAAAGAAAATGACTTTCCTTGCCTCGTGCACAAAAACTTTGGGCGTAAGCAACCTCTCGACGGTCAGCGCAAGAGCGGAGGACAAGAGGGATTTGTTCGGCAAATTCGACGTCGTAACGGCAAGAGCGGTGTCCTCGCTTCAAATACTTTTGGAACTTGCCATGCCGTTTTTGAAAGTCGGAGGCAGATTTATCGCCTACAAAACCGACGAGAGCGAACTCGATACGTCGCAAAACGCTCGAAAAATCCTCAACGCAAAACACGTCGAAACGAAATCTTTAACCCTTGCCAACGGTGAAAAGCGCGCCTTGCTTGTCTTTGAGAAAACCGCTCCGACGCCGAAACAGTATCCGCGCCAGTACGGAACGATAAAGAAAAAACCTCTTTAAATCGTATGAATTTCGACAAAAACCGCCAAAGGTTTGCGTCGATTTTTATTTTATGTGAAACTTTTTGTGAAACGCCGTTGAAAAAATAAACTTTCTATGCTATATTATTTTTATGGCGCATGTCGTATCCTTTGCAAATCAGAAGGGAGGCGTGGGCAAGACGACTTCGTGCGTAAACCTTGCATGCTCGATTGCCTCACTGGGATACAAAACTCTGCTCGTTGACTTCGATCCGCAAGCCAATGCGACAAGCGCGATGGGAGTGTTCGACAAAAATATCGAAAATTCGATATACGACGCCATGTCGAAGCGGAACGCAAAAGGATGTATAAGAAAGGGCAAATATGCCGATTTTATTCCGTCCTCGCGCAATCTTGCGGGCGCGGAACTCGAGCTTTCAAACGAAAACGAGCGCGAGATCGTTTTGAAATCAACGCTTAACAGCGTAAAAGACGATTACGACTTTGTTTTTATCGATTGCGCTCCCAGCATCAATTTGATGCTTATCAACGCTCTGTGCGCGTCTGGCGAAGTCATGGTGCCCGTTCAATGCGAGTATTTTGCGCTCGAAGGACTAAATCAACTGCTCAACACCGTGCGACTTGTCAAAACGCATTTAAACGACAATCTGCGGCTTGGCGGAATACTACTGACGATGTGCAAGCGGACAAAACTTGCGCGCGACGTTGAAAATACCCTGCGGCAAACGTTCCGAGGCAACGTTTTCGAGACGTCGATACCTTGCAACGTGCGTCTTGCGGAAGCTCCGGGATACGGACTTCCTATAATCGAATACGACAATAATTGCCCCGGCGCAATTGCGTATAAAAAACTTGCAAAAGAATATATATCAAAGTTTAAGGAGTGACTTATGGCAAACACAAAAGGCGGCCTCGGAACAAAAGGCTTCAATGCACTTTTCAACGACAATGAAGAAAACGTCAAAGTCGATATTGCCGACGACATTCAGGCTCAGGAAATCGACATCACGCTCATCGACCGCAACCCCAACCAGCCCAGAAAAACTTTCGACGAGGACAGTTTGAGAGAAATGTCCACGTCCATTGCGACGTACGGCGTTTTGCAACCTCTTCTTCTCGTCAAGACGGACGGCGGAAGATACCTCATCATCGCCGGCGAGCGTCGTTTCAGAGCAAGTTTGCTTGCAGGGCTCAAAAAAGTGCCTGCAATCATTCGTGAATTTACTCCGCAACAAATCCAAGAAATCTCGCTCATCGAAAACTTGCACCGCGAAGACCTCAATGCAATCGAAGCGGCAGAGGGTATGCGCGAGCTTATGGACAACCACGGTCTTACGCAAGAGGAAGTGGCAAACCGTATCGGCAAATCTCGTCCGTACGTCACCAATACTCTTCGCCTTTTGCAACTTCCCGAGGAAGTTACGGCTTTGGTGAGAGAGGGCAAACTCTCGCCGGGACACGCAAGAACTCTCATCTCCATCGACGACAAGGATTATCTCGTTACGCTCGCCAATCAAGCCTGCGACAACAAGCTTTCCGTACGCGACCTCGAAAACCGCGTCCGCCTCTACTTCACAAGAAAAGCAATTCCGTCAGGACCGCGAGATACAAAAGCTCTTCCGCTCGAACTCAAAGAATTCGTGGGCGATATGAAGCGCATATTCGCAACCAAAGTCAAACTTGTGGGCAACGACCAAAAGGGTCGTATCACAATCGACTATTTCAACAAGGACGACCTCGACAGAATCTACGCGCTTATCCAAATCTTGAAGTACAACGACAAATTATAATATTTTGTCAAAAAACCTACTTAAAAACAGCAAAACGCGCATATAAAGTGCGCGTTTTGTTTTTTTGCATTTATCGGCTTTTATTCGTTCAAAACTTGACCTTCGTTGATTTTTATCTTTTTCGCTTTGTTCGGCAGTGTGTATTCGGTGCAGGTGAGCAGGGTTTGAAAGCCTTGCGTCATTTCAAGCAAGAGAGTTTGTCGAGTATTGTCAAGCTCACTCAACACGTCGTCTAATAACAAAACGGGCGGCTCGCCTATTTCGTTTTTGTAGATGACGACTTCGCCCAGTTTCATTGCAAGCGCGATTGTGCGCTGCTGCCCTTGGGAGGCAAATTTACGACTGTCTTTGCCGTCTATCTCGATTTTTATATCGTCGCGGTGAGGGCCTACCGTGCAATATCCCAGCTCTTTGTCTTTTTGGCGAGAAGCGACGATTGCCTTGTACAACTCATCTTGGATATTTTGCGCGCCGTCCGTTTTCGAGCCGCTCTCGTATGATAGTTTGAGCGTTTCTTTTTCGCTGCTGAGCGCGCTATGAAATTTACCTGCCGCATCGTTGAGAGTCGCTATATATTCCATGCGCTTTTCAATTATAATCGCGCCTTCTTTGGCAAGTCCCGTATCCCATACGTCAAGCATATCGTCGATGCCGGGATTGAATTTGTATTCTTTGAGAAGATTGTTTTTTTGTTTTAGCGTCTTGTTGTAGCGTTGAAGCGCGAGGAAGTACGCTTTCTGTTGTTGAGAAAGTCCCACGTCCAAAAATCTGCGTCTTTCGTTGGGAGATTCCTTGACGAGTTTCATCTCGTCGGGGGAGAAAAACACCACTCCCAGCACGCCCAAAAGCTCGCCTGCGCGATTTACGGGAATTCCGTCCACGGCAACCTTTTTTTTGCCTTGCTCGTCGATTTGCAAACAAATAGTGTGCTTTCTGAAACGCTTTTCGATGTTGAGTTTCACTTGCGCCTTGCTCTGCCCCAGCAAAATCATTTCTTTGTCTTTCGTCGTGCGAGGGGAGTGAAAAACCGAGCAAAGATACACGCTTTCGAGCATATTCGTTTTTCCGCTGGCGTTTTTGCCGTAAAGAACGTTCAGCCCGTCGTCGAATTCGACGAGGGCGGAAGGGTAATTTCTGAAGTTTTTCAGTTCCAGCGAAAGAATTTTCATACACAACAAGTATAACCCGATCGCCGTTTTTTTTCAACATCTTGTGTTTAAGTTTTCTTTTTTGAATTTTGCTTGAAAATTTTGTCGATTTTGCTATAATCGTAAGCATGATTAATCTAGAAGAATTTTGGGATGACGTAAAGAACGATTTGTCTATTTCCATCCAAGCCATAAGCTACGAGGTTTGGATTGAAAAGCTCGAACCCGTATGTTTTGCAGACAACGCAATCGTGCTTGCGACAATCTCCGCCAACGCAAAAAAAACCATCGATTCGAGATACCGCGACACCATAAAAGACGTGGTGTCTTCTCACAATCCTCAAATCAAGGACGTGGTTATCATCACCCCCGACAAAAAGGCGGAATATTTGGACAGACAGACGGTTTTCATCGAGGATCAAGGCTTTGTCACCAACTTCACTCCCGAAGAAAAGGGCAAAAAGAAATGCCCGTTTCAAGAAAAATACACCTTTGAAAATTTTGTGGAAGGCAAATCCAACTCCTACGCTTTGGCGGCTTGCAAAACCATTGCCGAAAATCCCGGCACGACTTTCAATCCGCTCTTCATTTACTCGGGCGTAGGTCTTGGAAAAACACACCTTTTGCACGCTATCGGCAACTATCTTTTCAAGTATAAAAAGAACGTGAGCGTGCTTTACGTCAGCGCGGAAGCGCTTGTAACAGAGCTTATCAACGTCATTCGCAACAAGTCCAACGAAGAAAACAACAAGTTCAGAGAAAAATACCGCTCTTGCGACGTTCTTATGGTGGACGACGTGCAATTTTTGATAGGCAAAGAAGCCACTCAAGAGGCGTTTTTCCACATCTTCAACGACCTTTATCAAGACAACAAACAAATCATCTTGACGTCGGACAGAGCGCCGAAGGATTTAACCACTCTCTCGGACAGACTTCGCACGCGTTTCGGCTGCGGTCTTACGGTGGATATTCAAGTTCCGGACACCGAAACGAGAGTGGCAATTCTCAAAAACAAAGCCGCTCAATCCAAGTTTGTGCTCAAAGACGACGTTGCCGAGTTTATTGCGGAAATCGCGCCATCTAACATTCGTGAAATGGAAGGATTGCTCAACCGAGTCATCTTCTTCAGCTCGCTCACAAACAGCTCCGTATGCACCGTAGACGTTGCCAAAGAGGCAATAGGCGGATTTATCGAAGAGAAGAAGGACACGATAGACGCAAGCGGAATCGTGGATGCTGTTTGCAAGTATTTCAAACTTTCGTCCGCGGACATAATCTCAAAAAAGAAAACCAAAAACATCGTCGAACCGAGGATGATCGCAATCTATCTCATCACCGAGTTGTTGCCGATGCCGCTTGTGCAAATAGGCGAAATGTTTGGCGGAAGAGATCACACCACAATCATTCGCGCCCGCGACAAGATAAGCGAGGAAATCAAGTCGAATCCGCGCATCAAAGTCACCGTCGCAGACATAAGAAACATGATTCTCAACAGATAACAACTTAAAAATAGGAAAATATATAATAAAAAACAATGCAAAAAGCGTGCGAAAAGCACGCTTTTTTCGTTATAAAATTCGTATTTTCTTACTGTTTTTTCTCTGTGCTTCCGTTTATTTTGACGTAAAGATCTTTGATTGCGGCAAGTCCCGCCTTTTCGCCGTTTTCTACCGCTTTACCGTACATTTCAATCGCTTTTTTGTAGTCTTTTCTCACGCCGAAACCGTTTTCGTAACAGATTCCGAGATTGTGATACGCAACACCCGAACTGTACTTTTCAGCAGCAG
>ENA-ORMS01002284-ORMS01002284.1-human-gut-metagenome-genome-assembly--contig:-NODE-2284-length-14007-cov-2.675029_pt1 | contig 14007 bp, 10 predicted proteins | sample MGYA00242104_ERZ508997 | MGnify/ENA primary metagenome ERZ508997 (study PRJEB26280, sample SAMEA2338704) | human gut metagenome | biome: human gut; feature: human-associated habitat; material: faeces... | reverse complement strand
TTCAGGTAGCCAAAGCTCTGGAAGAACTGGGAGTAGACGTGATAGAAGCCGGTTTCCCCGTATCGAGTCCGGGAGATTTCAATAGCGTTGTTGAAATATCGAAAGCCGTAACGTGGCCTACAATCTGTGCGCTTACCCGTGCGGTAGAAAAAGATATTGATGTGGCTGCCGAAGCACTGAAATATGCAAAGCACGGACGTATCCATACAGGTATTGGAACGTCCGATTATCATATCAGGTATAAGTTCAATTCGAATCAGGAAGATATTTTGGAACGGGCTGTCGCTGCTGCCAAATATGCCAAGAGATATGTGGAAGACGTCGAATTTTATTGCGAAGATGCCGGACGTACTGACAACGAATATCTGGCACGTGTGGTAGAAGCGGTCATCAAAGCTGGCGCGACAGTTGTCAATATCCCTGATACGACCGGTTATTGCCTGCCGGACGAATACGGAGCGAAGATCAAATATCTGATGGAACATGTGGACGGTCTTTCGGCCGGCAAGGCTATCTTGTCCACACATTGCCATAATGACCTGGGCATGGCTACAGCCAATACGATTGCGGGAATCATGAATGGTGCCCGCCAGGCGGAAGTCACCATTAACGGTATCGGTGAGCGTGCGGGGAATACCTCTCTCGAAGAAGTGGCCATGATTCTTAAATGCCATAAAGGAATCGGTATCGATACCAATATCAATACGCAAAAGATATATCCTACGAGCCGTTTGGTGTCCAGCTTGATGAACATGCCGGTACAGCCCAACAAGGCCATCGTGGGACGTAATGCCTTCGCCCATTCCAGCGGAATCCATCAGGACGGTGTACTGAAGAATGTGCAGACCTACGAAATCATGGATCCCAAGGATGTGGGTATTGATGACAATGCCATCGTTTTGACCGCACGTAGCGGACGGGCGGCTTTGAAACACCGTTTGAGCGTGTTGGGCGTGGAAATGGAGGGCGAACGTCTCGACGTGACTTATCAGGAATTCCTGAAGTTGGCCGACAAGAAGAAAGAAGTGAACGACGACGATATCCTGATGTTGGCCGGTGCCGACCGTGCTGCCGCCCATGCCGTGAAACTCGACTATTTGCAAGTCACTACGGGAATGGGTGTCAAGTCTGTGGCTTGTATCGGATTGGACATCGCCGGTGAGAAGTTCGAAGCCTCGGCCAGCGGAAATGGTCCTGTGGATGCCGCCATATCGGCATTGAAGAACATCATCAAACGTCAGATGGTGCTGAAAGAATTCACCATACAGGCCATCAGCAAAGGGTCGGACGATGTGGGCAAGGTGCACATGCAAGTGGAATACGATGGACATGTGTATTACGGATTCGGAGCCAATACCGATATCGTGACGGCTTCCGTGGAAGCTTATATTGATTGTATCAACAAATTTAAAAAATAAATATCCAAGACGACAATGGCAAATACTCTGTTTGACAAAATTTGGGATAAACACGTCGTACAGTACGTGGAAGACGGGCCGCAACAACTGTACATCGACAGGCTTTACTGTCATGAGGTGACCAGTCCGCAGGCTTTCGCCGGCATGCGTGCCCGAGGCTTGAAATGTTTCCGTCCCGACCATATTTATTGTATGCCGGACCATAATACTCCGACGCACGACCAAGATAAGCCGATAGAGGATCCTGTCAGCAAGACACAGGTGGACACGTTGGCCAAGAATGCGGCCGATTTCGGTTTGACCCACTTCGGCATGATGAACCCGAAGAACGGTATCATCCATGTGGTGGGGCCGGAGCGCGGCCTCTCGTTGCCCGGCATGACGATTGTGTGCGGCGATTCCCACACGTCTACACATGGAGCCATGGGAGCCGTGGCTTTCGGCATCGGAACGTCTGAAGTGGAGATGGTGATGGCATCCCAGTGCATCTTGCAGCAAAAGCCCAAATCCATGCGCATTAATGTGGAAGGCGAATTGGGGAAGGGAGTGACAGCCAAAGACGTGGCGCTTTATCTGATGTCGCAGTTGACGACTTCGGGGGCTACCGGTTATTTTGTGGAATATGCTGGTTCCGTAGTGCGTAATTTGTCCATGGAAGGACGTTTGACGCTGTGTAACCTTTCTATTGAAATGGGTGCCCGTGGCGGCTTCATTGCTCCGGACGAGGTGACTTTCGAGTACATCAAAGGGCGCGAATATGCTCCGAAGGGCGAAGCTTGGGACAAAGCCGTGGCCTACTGGAAGACCTTGAAGAGTGGGGAAGATGCCGTGTTCGACAAAGAACTGACCTTCAATGCGGCGGACATTGAACCCCGTATCACATACGGGACGAATCCGGGTATGGGCATCGGCATTACGGAAAGTGTACCGGCGATAGACACGGTGCCTGAAGCCGGGCGGGTGTCATACCTGAAGTCCTTGGACTATATGGGTTTCCAACCGGGCGAGAAGCTGTTGGGCAAACCGGTGGATTATGTATTCCTCGGGGCATGTACCAACGGGCGCATCGAGGATTTCCGCGCTTTTGCTTCCATTGTGAAAGGACGTAAGAAGGCAGACCATGTGGTAGCGTGGTTGGTGCCCGGTTCATGGATGGTGGCCGACCAGATTAAGGCCGAAGGTTTGGACAAGGTGTTTGAGGAGGCAGGCTTTGCGCTCCGTCAGCCCGGCTGTTCAGCCTGTTTGGCTATGAACGATGACAAGATTCCGGCAGGGAAATTGTCCGTGTCTACTTCCAACCGTAATTTTGAAGGACGTCAAGGTCCCGGTGCGCGTACGGTGTTGGCCAGTCCGTTGGTGGCCGCAGCCGCAGCCGTGACAGGAGTGATAACCGATCCGCGAACATTAATGTAATAGAGCTATGAAACAGAAATTCAATATCATAACAAGTACATGTGTGCCTCTTCCTTTGGAGAATGTGGATACCGACCAGATTATTCCGGCACGCTTCTTGAAAGCCACGACAAGAGAAGAGAGCTTTTTCGGCGAAAACCTGTTCCGCGACTGGCGTTACAATGCCGATGGGACGGTGAACAAGGATTTTGTATTGAATAACCCTACTTACGGGGGAGAGATTCTTGTGGCCGGGAAGAACTTCGGTAGCGGTTCCAGTCGCGAACATGCGGCTTGGGCGATAGCCGGTTACGGTTTCCGGGTCGTTATCAGCAGTTTCTTTGCCGACATCCACAAGAACAACGAATTGAACAACTTTGTGTTGCCTGTGGTGGTCAGCGAGGATTTTCTGGCCGAATTGTTTGCTTCCATCGAAGCCGACCCGAAGATGCAGGTAGAGGTGGATTTGCCGAACCAGACGGTGACCAATAAAGCCACGGGGCGCAGTGAGAAGTTCGAAATCAACGGATACAAGAAATATTGTTTGATGAATGCGCTCGACGACATCGACTTCCTGTTGGAAAACAAAGGAAAGATAGAGGATTGGGAGCGTCGTAACGCCTGATAAGGATGAAAGCGAATCCTGTGAAGATAGAAATCATGGACACGACCTTGCGCGACGGGGAACAAACCAGTGGCGTAAGTTTTGTGCCACATGAAAAGTTGATGATAGCCCGTGCGCTGTTGCAGGACCTGAACGTGGATCGCATAGAGGTGGCTTCGGCTCGGGTATCCGAGGGGGAGGTGGATGCAGTGCGTAGCATTTGCCAGTGGGCGCGCCAGACGGGGCGGCTCCACCGGGTGGAAGTTTTGGGGTTTGTAGACGGACACGCTTCTTTGGACTGGATTCATGCTTGTGGGTGTAAAAACATCAATTTGTTGTGTAAGGGTTCGGAAAACCATTGTACGAACCAGTTGAAGAAAACGTTGGAGCAGCACGTGGCCGACATCCGTCGTTCTTTGGATTATGCCGAAGAACTGGGCATTGCCGTAAACGTCTATCTGGAAGACTGGAGCAATGGCATGAAGCATTTGCCGGACTATGTCTTTGCATTGATGGATGCTTTGAAAGATACGAAAATCCGGCGTTTCATGTTGCCGGATACGTTGGGCATCCTGAATCCATTGGATTTGTTGGGTTACATCCGCAAGATGGTGAAACGCTATCCGGGCGTGCATTTCGACTTCCATGCCCATAACGATTACGACTTGGCCATTTCCAACGTGCTGGCTGCCGTGTTGGGCGGTTGCCGGGGTATCCATACCTCGGTCAACGGCTTGGGCGAACGGGCAGGGAATGCCCCGTTGGCCAGTGTGCAGGCGATATTGAAAGACCAGTTCAATGCACAGACAGATATCGACGAAAGCCGGTTGAACGAAGTGAGCCGGATGGTGGAAAGCTATTCCGGCATCCCTATTCCGCCCAACCGTCCGATTACGGGCGAGAGCGTGTTTACGCAGGTGGCCGGTGTGCATGCCGACGGGGACAACAAGGCCAACCTTTATTGCAATGACCTTTTGCCCGAGCGTTTCGGCCGTAAGCGGGAGTATGCTTTGGGCAAGAACAGCGGGAAGGCCAATATCCTCAAGAACTTGGAAGAATTGGGTTTGGAATTGTCGCCCGAGCAGACCCGCAAAGTGACGGAACGTATCATTGAGTTGGGCGACAAGAAAGAGTTGGTGACGCAGGAGGACTTGCCTTATATCGTGTCCGATGTGCTGAAGCATGATACCGTGGAGGAGCATGTCCGGTTGTTGAGTTATATGGTCACCACGGCATACGGCCTGAAACCGATGGCGCAGGTAAAGTTGGAAATCAACGGGGAGGCGTACGAAGAGAATGCTTCCGGTGACGGCCAGTTCGACGCATTCATGCGGGCTGCCCGCCATATTTATAAGAACCGCCTTTCGCGGAAGTTCCCGTGGCTGGCCAATTACAGTGTGAGTATTCCGCCGGGTGGTCGGACGGATGCTTTGGTACAGGCCGTCATTACGTGGAACTGGAACGGGAAGGTATATCGTACGCGCGGCTTGGATGCCGACCAGACGGAAGCCGCCATCAAGGCCACGGTGAAGTTGCTGAACCTCATCGAGGAAGATTATAAGGACTTGGAGAGTCATGTTTGATGATTGAAATAACGAATATAAACTGAATATTATGGATTTAAAGATTGCCGTATTGCCGGGCGACGGCATAGGCCCCGAGATTTCGGAACAAGGAGTCGCAGTGATGAATGCCGTATGCGAGAAGTTCGGCCATCACGCAAGTTATCAATATGCACTTTGCGGCGCGGAAGCCATTGACAAAGTGGGCGACCCGTTCCCCGAGGAAACGTTTAAAGTTTGCATGGATGCCGATGCCGTGTTGTTTTCTGCCGTGGGAGACCCTAAGTTCGACAATGACCCCACGGCCAAGGTACGCCCCGAACAAGGACTTCTGGCCATGCGCAAGAAGTTAGGTTTGTTTGCCAATATCCGTCCGGTGGAGACTTTTGATTGTTTGATTCACAAGTCGCCATTGAAGGACGAGTTAGTGCGCGGTGCAGACTTCATTTGTATCCGCGAACTGACCGGCGGCATGTATTTCGGAGAGAAGTACCAAGATGATGACAAGGCATACGATACGAACGCTTATACACGTCCGGAAATCGAACGTATCCTCCGTGTGGCGTATGAATATGCGATGCGTCGCCGTAAGCACCTGACGGTGGTGGACAAAGCCAATGTATTGGCATCGAGCCGATTGTGGCGTCAGGTAGCCAAGGAGATGGCTCCGCAGTATCCTGAAGTGGAGACCGATTATATGTTTGTGGACAATGCCGCCATGCGTATGATTCAAGACCCGCGTTTCTTTGATGTGATGGTGACGGAGAATACTTTCGGTGACATCCTGACCGACGAAGGCTCTTGTATCACCGGTTCCATGGGCTTGTTGCCGTCGGCTTCTACGGGTGAGCATACGCCTGTTTTTGAACCTATTCATGGTTCTTGGCCGCAAGCCAAGGGGCAGAACATAGCCAATCCTTTGGCCCAGATTCTTTCCGTGGCCATGCTGTTCGAGTACTTTGACTTGAAGGAGGAAGGCGCATTGATACGCAAGGCTGTGAATGCTTCTTTGGATGCCAATGTACGTACGCCGGAAATCCAAGTGGAAGGCGGGGAGCGTTACGGAACGACGGAAGTCGGGCAGTGGATTGTGGATTATATCAAGAAAGCCTGATACCGGAGGCTTCGGCCTCAATAGGCCGGATTCTCTGAATATTACGAACAAAGAAGGACTGTCGATATGCCGGAAAATGGCATGTCGGCAGTCCTTTTTCTTATGAGAAGTGACTGTTTTTGGTCTATTTCTCGGCAAATATGAGGCAGAATCTTTTTTAATACCTATATTTGCGTAAGGAATACACCTTGATTGTACGTAACGATTCTTTATGAACCAAAAAAGGAGGGTAAGATGAAAAAGTGGATATTCATGGCGAGTTTATGTCTGGTGGCGGTAGCTGCACAGGCGCAGTCATATAAGGAATATGTACGGAAAGCCTTGGACGCAATGTCCATGGACAGTACGGAAATGGCGGAGAGGCTTTTTCGCGAGGCGATGCGTGTGGAGCCTGCCCAACGTTCCAATGCAATGATATACTACCAGATAGGCCGTATGCAGGAGCATCGCGGAAAGTTGGAAAAAGCCTTGGAGAGTTACACCATGGGACTGAACGTGGCTCCCCACGTCCTGCCGCTGCGTATGGCCCGGGCCAAGCTCTACATGCAGTTAGGCAACAAGGAGAAGGCTTTGGTGGATTATAGCGATGTGCTGGACTGGAAAGCTGACGAGCAGGAAGCGCTTTTCATGCGTGCGTATATCTATACCGAGCAACGGCTCTACAAGAAAGCGCGTACGGATTACGAGGCTTTGCTCAAACTGAATCCGGCACATGAAGAGGCTCGTATCGGCCTGGTGCTGTTGAATGAGAAAGACAACCGTCCGCGGGAGGCCATGGAGCAGATCAATGCCATGGTGGCTGCCGCGCCGGACCATGCCATCCTGTATGCTGTCCGTGCCGGTTTGGAACAGACGCGTAAGCAATACGAAGCAGCCGAGGCGGATTTCACGAAAGCGATTTCTTTGGAACCGAAGAATATCGATTATTTGCTCAACCGTGCCGCGCTCTATATCGAGACGAAGCGGAAGAAAGAAGCCCGTGCCGATTTGGACAAAGCCATGGAGTTAGGGGCTAATCCCGAAGATGTGGCTTCCATGCGGCACGAACTGAGATGAGTTTTGCTTTATTTCGTTTCATCGCAAAGGTACTAATTTTTTGTTTTTATAGAAAAACATCGAAATGTTTGCAGTACGGCAGAAAAAACATTATCTTTGCAGTAACAATTTCCGCCACGCCTCTTTACAATGCGTACCAGGGCGGAACTTATTTTTTATACACCTATGGAAACATATACTAAGCAGCCCATAAGTATTGTCGACCAAATGGAAATGTTGAAAAACAGGGGACTTCTGTTTGATGATGAGCAAGCGGCAGTTGAATGCTTGAAAATCATTAGTTATTTTCGTTTGGCTAATTATTGGAAACCTATGGAAAGCGATAAAGTGAACCATGTATTTAAGCCTAAAAGTAAGTTTGAGAACGTAGTAACCTTGTATAATTTTGACAAAGAATTGCGTACCCTCATTTTTTCAGCGATACAAAGCATCGAGATAGCTCTCCGCACTAAAGTTATCCAAATAGTATCATCAAACTGTGGTGCATTTTGGTTTGCTGATAAATCATTGTTCTCCAACACAACAATCTTTTCTAAATGCCTCTCCAATATAGAGGAAGAACTGAAACGCTCAAAAGAAGATTTTTTGATTGAACATTTTGCCAAGTACGATAACCCACCCTATCCACCTGCGTGGAAAACTTTGGAAGTGTCATCTTTCGGAACGCTCTCAAAGCTATATTGCAATTTGGCAGATAACAACCTTAAGAAGCAGATTGCAAGAGAATTTGGTTTACCCCAGCATTTATATCTTGAAAGTTGGATAAAAAGCTTGTCTGTGTTGCGTAATTGCATAGCACACCATGCCCGTATATGGAACAGGAAATATCCATGGAAGCCACAACTACCTAAGAAACTACAAAATCCTTGGATTCAAGACAAGGCTATATCACAGGAAAAGCTATATGCTCAATTATGTTGTATGGCTTATCTGTTGGATGCAATTTGCCCCAACAATGGCTTCAAAAAGAATTTGAAAGTACTCTTGTCTGAATACTCTATTGTTGATACTGCTGCGATGGGATTTCCAAAGTTATGGTATAATGAACCGCTTTGGAAATAGAATGGATTTCATAAATTAACTGTTTTTCTGTTTCTATAATGGTTGCGGTAATCATGACGGGACATGCCCGTCAAGGTCTCATGTGGTAAAGAATAAGTACCGTGTCGCCCTCTTTTAAGGCTTCCTCTATGGCTTGTCCGGCTTTCCGGAAGCCGCATTCCACCATTCCCGCATAAGTGTCGTAATCGGAAATGGAGCTTACGAACATCCCATCGTGGCTGGCAATGGCTCCCAAGAAAGCGTTGCGGCAGTCGTCCGGGTTGTTGCGGCAGAACACGTTTTTCCGGCAGTCGTACAAGTAAGGTGAGGAATATTCCGGGCCAGTGATGAAGAAAGCGATGTACCCTTGGACGAACACCGGTGTGGCTATCAGATAATTGGCCGTGCTGAGGATGAAGCGGTCGTGGTCGGCACGTTCTTCTGCCGTCAACTTGTTTTCAAACTCTATCGCTATATGGGTGTACTTCTCGGGATTGTCGATGTCGAAAACGGTCACGCCGTCGAACCACAGTGAAGAGAAATAAATGTGGTTTTCGTCTGTGGTGAAAAATGTCGGCTGTCCCAGCGGGGCACTGTACGTTTCGTCGTATTCCAACAGTCCTTTCCGGATGCGGAAATCCTTGTCGGCGATAAAGATGTGGTAAGGCTGCTGCTCCTCTTTCAACCGGCCTCCCTTCATCGGGACGAACGCCAACAGGAATTCTCCGTTGGCCATCGCCTCGACGTCCCATGCCGTGACGGTCAAGGGCTTCCGGTCTTTGTAAGCCCCGGTACGGCTTTCGTAAAGGAGAACCGCGCGGCGGGTATTGTCTATCACGTAAATGTAGTCTTTATCCACCGTGAAACACCCGAAGTCCTGATATTCCCCTTCGCCATGCCCGAAGCGGTCGATGACGAAAGCCACTGTTCCGTCCGTCTTGAAAACCACGATTTTACGGTTTCGTATGTCAGCGATATAAATCAGACCGTTCCTGAAATACATTTTGCCTATGGAGCTTAATACCGATTTTGCGGTGGATTGCAGGGGGAGGTAGCTTACCGAGTCCACCTCTTCGGCTATGAAGTGGCATTTGTCTTCCGAGAAGTGCAAGGTCTGTGCGAAGTCCAATTCCGGTTCTTTTTTACTGGGGGTGCAGGCCGTAAGAAAGGCCATGAGCAGGCAAAAAATAATGCTGTTCTGTTTTTTCATGGGTTGAATGTATTTTTTGAATATTGCAAATTTAATGGATTTTTCCGATGCAAGAAGCAAACGGTTCTTAAATCCAGGCTAAGATCCCATTTTTGTCAGAATGTCAAAGTACCCCTTGCGAGAATGCGTTATTTCGGTCCGAGGGTGGACGCTGATGGAAATATGCGAGTCTTGCGAAGGATGCCCTGTGACGTTTTGACCGCTTGTTCCACGTATGTGGCTGCCTTTCTGAACGGACGGAAAGCCGGTTCGGCGCAGATGTCCGGAACGTGTGTAAGCATAAGGGGCTGTTTGCCTGACATGTGGCCTTTCGGGTTTTGACAACGTCGGTCCTTCAAATAGAGAGAAAACCGCTCGTTTCAGCATGTTTTCATTTCGTTTTCAGATGGCTGTTCCGCCATTGTGCGGAGGACTTTGCCACGACAACCGGAGAAAAAAAATGTTTTTTCAGCCGAACGAAAAATCATTCTCTTGAGATTGGAACGCCTTTGGCGTGAAAAACCATTAAAACTAAGCCTCAAATGTGTTTTTATGTAAATAAATGGAGGCGAAAAATACATGGAGTGCGCGTGGATTTCTAATTTTGTTATCCTTGAAACGGAAGCATTGCTTACATTTTGTCAGGAGGAGCACGGTGTTGGAAGCGAACGAGCAAGGGCCGGGGCGGGTTTGAAAGCCGGTTTTCTTAGGCAGAAGAACATAAGGACAAAAGATGTCTGTGCCAACAAAAACATTCTGTTCTTTTGTCCGAACTTTTGCGGGGTGCGGGTGGAAAGAGCGCACCGAGTACAGAAAGAAGCCCCGTCCTATAGGCGGGAAAGGCCGAAAGGACGGGGCTGTGCCCGAGCCTTAAGGGGCTGGCTCAGGCATTTGCTTATGAAACAGATTTTATTTTTTGCGTACGATGGTCTGTGCGCGGTCGGGACCTACGGACAGAATCGTAATCGGAGTCTCCAGTTCCGTTTCGAGGAAACGGATATAGTCCTTGAAAGCTTGCGGGAACTGGCTCTCGTCCGTCATGTGCGACAAGTCTTCCTTCCAACCCGGAAGTTCCTTGTAGACGGCTTCGCAGCCTTCCGTCTCGAAGGGCATGTCTTCCATCACCACACCGTCTTTCTTATAGGCCACGCATGCCTTGATGGTATCGAACCCGTCAAGCACGTCGCTTTTCATCATGATGAGCTGCGTCACGCCGTTGATCATGATGGCATATTTCAATGCCACCAAATCCCCCCAGCCGCAACGACGGTTGCGTCCCGTTACGGCACCGTATTCGTGTCCTACTTCGCGGAGCGTGTCGCCTGTCTCGTCGAACAGCTCTACGGAACGGTCCCGAGCCTACGCGTGTGCTGTATGCCTTAAAAATACCGAACACTTCGCGGATGTCCGTCGGACCTACGCCCAGTCCCGTGCATACGCCTCCGCTGGTGGTATTGGAAGAACTGACGAAAGGATAGGTGCCGTGGTCGATGTCGAGCATGGTGCCTTGAGCGCCTTCGGCCAACACGTTCTTGCCTTCTTTCAGGTAACGGTTGATTTCGATTTCCGTGTCTGTCAGGTGGAAGCCGCGCAAGTATTCCACGCCCTCCAACCAGAGTTTTTCTTCGTCCGTGATGTCGTAGTCCGTATAGTGTAAGTCTTTCAGTATCTGCTCGTGGCGGGCTTTCAGAGCCGCATATTTTTCTTCAAAGCGGTCGAGGATGTCACCCACGCGCAAGCCGATGCGTGCGGCTTTGTCGCTGTAAGTGGGGCCGATTCCTTTGCCGGTGGTGCCTACTTTGGCCTTGCCTTTGGCGGCTTCGTAAGCACGGTCCAGGACACGGTGGGTAGGCAGGATCAGGTGGGCGCGCTTGCTGATGTGCAGACGTTCTTTCAGGTCGTATCCTGCGGCCTCCAGTTCCTTGGCTTCGGCCATGAACAAGTCCGGAGCGATGACGCAACCGTTACCGATGATGTTCACTTTGTCTTTTGCGAAGATGCCCGAGGGGATGGAGCGGAGTACGAACTTCTGGCCTTCGAAAATGATGGTGTGTCCGGCGTTCGGGCCGCCTGCGAAGCGGGCCACCACGTCATATTCCGGGGTAAACACGTCTACCACTTTTCCTTTGCCTTCGTCTCCGAAAACGATGCCTAACAGGGCGTCAACTTTTCCTTTTTTCATATTCCTATAAAAGCTTTTGTTTTACCAAACCGCGCAAAGTTAATCTTTTTTTCTTTAAAATCAGAACGATGCGCGTGCTATTTTTGTGGAAAGTTCAGATTCCGGTTTCCCGGAGAACCTTTTCCCCGGCCTTTCGTGCCGCTTCGTCCAGTGTCTGGTATTTCTGTAAGGCCGAGACGGCGGCGCGGCGCACGGGGAGGGACGCGTGCAGGGCCGTGCGGGCTTGGTCGAGAAACTCGTCGGCCGAGCGTTCATTGGGACGGAGTCCCTGCATGAACAGGCGTGCCAGAATCAGGTAGCCGCATTGCTGGAACATCTCGTCTTCCGAGGCTATCCATTCGTACGCTTTCTGCGAGGCGTAGGGCAGGCGGCAGAAGAGGTTCTGCACGGTATGTTGTGCGATTTCCGCATTGGGCATAGATTCCACCCAGATGTCGGCGATTTCGGGATAGAACGTGCCGGTGGGCTGGAGCATGGCGGCCAGCAGCTTGCATTCCCGGATGTCTTCTTTCCACAAGGCCTGGGCCAGGTCGTGGTCTGCGGGAAACTCGGCGGCGATGGCGCGGAGCCGGGGAAGTTCCACCCCGAAGTTCAGTTTATAGTTCATGCCGTTTTCACGCATGTAGGCGGAAGCCACGCCGTTCATGGCGAGGCGAAGCTCCGTTTTTATCTTTCGGATGGTTGCGGGTATGTCCATTATTCGTTATAGTAAGGCAGGGTGGCATAGTCCCGGCTGTAGCGCAACATTTGTGCGTCGTAGGCTTCGCCGTATTCCACCCTGATGTCGGTGATTTCCTTTTGTTCGTCGTAGACCGGCGTGTAGACCGGATTGATAAAGCCTTTGTAGGGCGAGAGGTGCAATGCCCGGTAGCGTTGCAGGATTTCCGCGTGCAGGGCCGGGTCGGTTTTCACGCCGTACCGTTCCACCAAGTCGCGTGCCGCTTCGTAGTCGCCTTCGCTTTTGATGCGCTGTATCTCGCGGAGCAAAAGGCCGAACAACTCGCGGAGCCTCTCATAGTCGCGGATGCGGACGTAGGTTTTCCCGTCACGTTTTACAAGTTCGGTCACCCCTTCTTCCCGGCCATGCCCGAAGGCCCACCGGGCGATGAGGGCGCGGTTGCGCATGTGGGCTTCTTCGATGTCCCGTTCCGGTTCGATGCGTACCATTTGGGTCAGCAGCCCGTTCATCATGTAGCCGTAATATTGTGCCTTGTAGGCTTCGGCATCGGGTGTCAGTCCTAATTCGACCAGTTTGGCGTCGGCCAAGTAATATAGTCCGAACAAGTCGGCCCGTGCTTCTTCGATGGTCGCCCCGTAGGCTTTCAGGGCATCCGGGTCCACGCCCGGCAGGAGTTTGCCGCTTCCATGTCCAAGACATTCGTGCAGGTCGGTATGCAGGTCGTCGCAGGTGTCCTGATAACGGTCGAGCAGCCGGAGCGTTTCGTCGTCGATGACGAACTCCTGCAAGAAACCGTTACCGTGCGCCGCCTTGTTGTAAGCGTCTGTCAGGTTACCGATGGTCACGCTTTTGCTGCCGTATTCCGCCCGCACCCAGTTGGAATTGGGCAGGTTGATGCCGATGGCCGAGGCCGGATAGAGGTCGCCTCCGAGGATGGCCGCCTTGATGACCTTGGCCGACACCCCCCGGCATTCCGCTTTCTTGAAACGGTCGTCCACGGGAGAGTGGTCTTCAAACCATTGGGCGTTGGCGCTCAGCTTTTCCGTACGCGCCGTGGCTTCCAAGTCCTTGAAGTTAGCGTATCCTTCCCAACTGGCTTTCAGTCCCAACGGGTCGCCGTAGGTTTCCGTGAAACCGTTGGTGAAGTCCACCATCGCCTCGGTCTCCTGTACCCACAGGATGGTGTATTCGTCGAATGTCTTCAGGTCGCCGGTGCGGTAAAATTCGATGAGTTTGCGGAGCACCTCGGCCTGTTTCCCGTTTTCTGCCACGCCGGTGGCTTTTTCCAGCCAATAGATGATGCGGTCGATGGCCGCACCGTATAAGCCTCCCGACTTCCACACTTTTTCCTGCAAATTCCCGTCGGCCTTTACCAGCCGGCTGTTCATGCCGTACATGACAGGGTGCGGGTCGCCCTCCTGCTTCATCGCGTTGTAGAAGGTTTCCGCTTCCGTCTGGGTCACCCCGTCGCCGTAATAGTTACAGGCGGAAGTCCGGACCAAGTCGTCCCCGTTTGCCTGGTTGACACGCTTGGGCATGACTTCCGGGTCGAAGATGACGGGCGCGAGCAGTTCGCAAAGTTCCTCGGCCGTCTGTCCTTCTTCGAGCGGAAGCTTGTCCGCAGGGACGTTCCGCACGGCTTCCCGGAAGAAGGCCTCGCTGAATTCCGGTTTGAACTTCTCGCAGCCGTAATGGTGGTGTATGCCGTTGGCGAACCATACGCGTTTCAGGTAGACGGCGAGTGCCCGGAAGTCCTTGCTGTCCCGGTCG
>ENA-ORMS01002282-ORMS01002282.1-human-gut-metagenome-genome-assembly--contig:-NODE-2282-length-14011-cov-2.680209_pt1 | contig 14011 bp, 10 predicted proteins | sample MGYA00242104_ERZ508997 | MGnify/ENA primary metagenome ERZ508997 (study PRJEB26280, sample SAMEA2338704) | human gut metagenome | biome: human gut; feature: human-associated habitat; material: faeces... | reverse complement strand
AAAAATAAAAGCCATATATTTTCAAATACAAGGCACATATTTTAAAATATGTGCCTTGTATTTTTTGCCGTTTGCGGACTTCTGATACACAACAACTTACAAACACATCAAAAAAAGCATTGCCGGCACTGTTCCGAGCCACTCCCCGACCCTCATGCGGGATGCCATATAAAATGAATAAAGTACGAATATATGCAAATACCACATTGAAAATATTCACTCCCTTTTCTTAACGACGCAAACAGGGAAAAAACACCGTTTTCACAGAAAATTTGCATCTTATTGCCTGAAAATATGGTTATAACCCCGTTATAGGCATAAAAAACGCCACATCCCGCACTTTTCAGAGCTTCACGCAGAATTTTGTCGTGTTTATTTACAAAAAGTCAACGTTTTTACGACAAACATTACAAAATGTAATATTTTTTTCGCTTCACATCAAAATACCCACAAATAGTTATACCCATGACAGGAAAAGAAACTAAATTTGCATATCACAAATACAAGATTTACAGACATGAGAATAAAGAGCATCATTTCGGACATAAAACACATCATCTCATCGGTTTTCGTAATAACCTTGTTTTTCTGTATTCCTGCAAACGCCCAAACAGGCAATACGGGAAGACTTGAAGGCACAGTAACCGATACCGAAGGAAAACCGGTGGAAGTGGCATCCGTGATACTCAACAACTCGCTGTTTACACTTACAGACGAAAGAGGACATTTCAAACTGAGCAACGTGCCTGTGGGCGAGCTTGATTATTATGTATCATGTCTCGGCTGCAAGGAAGTACGCGGCAAAATCAGAATAAAAGGCAACGGCAAAGACCGCCTGGACATTAAAATGGAACGCCTGTCTCTGAGCCTAAAGGGGGTAACGGTTACCGCCAAACAGCAAGCCATGGGTTCGAAATCCATAATAGATCAGGACGCTGTGCGCCACATTCAGCCCAAAAGCCTTGCCGACATGTTGCAACTCATGCCCGGTGCGCTCACAACGAATCCCACGCTCAACAATCTGGCACAGGCAAACGTGAGAGAGATAGGCAGTAACGACAACAACGCCCTCGGTACCGCCATTATACTTGACGGCACGCCCATAAGCAATGATGCCAACCTGCAAGCCATAGCTCCCACGCGCAACGGCAAAAGTCTTAGCGCAACAACCGATGATGCGAACAATCAGGTTACTGCCGGTCGCGGTGCAGACCTTCGTACCATTTCGGCAGACAATATAGAATCGGTGGAAGTAATACGCGGTATCCCCTCGGTGGAATACGGTAACCTTACTTCGGGTGTAATGGTTGTGAAAACCAAAGCCGGTCGCAGTCCGCTCGAAGCTAAATTCAAAGCAGACCCGTTCTCGAAACTCGCATACGCAGGCAAAGGTTTCAGCCTCGGCACAGGAACAATGAACATAGGTGTTGACTGGTCGCAATCTTACGCCGACACACGCCGCAAATATATGGGCTATGACCGCATAACGGGAACTGTGGGTTACTCGAACGTATTCGGCAAAAACAGCGACCGACCTGTTACATTCAACGTAAACGGTTCGTTCTACAGCAATGTGAACAACTATAAATATGACAAGCAGATGAGCGAACTTGACCTTACGTTCAAGAACAAGAACACAGGCGGAAGGCTCGCTATCCACGGACATGCGCAACTGAACGGTTGGCTCACGGGATTGGACTATGACCTTTCGGGACAGGTGGCTCGCACGCTCGACACTCACCATGACAGAATTTCCACTCCCGATGGTGTGATTTCGGGAAGTATGGAAACAGGCGAGCACATAGCCAAGATGCTCACAAAAGTTTACTACAGCGACTACAGCATTGAGGGAATCCCCATAAACATATTCGCACAGTTGAAGACCAACAAGTATATCCAGCTTGCTAACAAGGGATATACCAACGTAAAAGCAGGTTTGGAATATCGTCTTGACGATAATATGGGTTACGGTTTGAAGTTCGACCTCAATCTTCCGCCGAAAGCCGGCGAAGCTCAGTCGTATCGTCCCCGCAAATTCAAAGACATTCCCGCACTTCACAATTTGTCGGCATTCCTTAACGATGTATCTTCGTTCAACATAGGAGCCACGAATCTGCAATTCGATGCCGGTATCCGTCTCACCAATCTCTTCCTCGACAAGGAGAAGTCAAAACGCAACTCTATCTTTGTTGCCGAACCCCGTGTGAATACGGAATTCACTTTTCTTTCAAAGAAGAACAACAATATATTCGACAAGTTGAGTATAAGCGGCGGCTTCGGTATTTCGAACAAGATGCCCACGCTGCTCTATCTCTATCCCGATAAAGCATACTTTGACAACGTAAGCTTCAGTGCTATCGGCGCAGACAACTCACGCCTTGCGGTTATGACAACAAAAGTTGTGGACAACACCATTAACCCCAACCTGAAACCCGCAAGAAGTACGAAATGGGAAATCGGGCTTAACGCACGCATTGGAAACATGAAGGGCTACGTAAACTTCTTTACCGAACGCCACCGCAATGAGTATGGTTTCAGTTCGGAGTTTATAGCTCTCGACTATACCAAATATAAAATCCCCGAGAACATTTTGCCGTATGCTTCGAACCTTGCGTATGCCAACAGAGAGGTAACCTATGATTACAATGGCGAACATCACAGCGCAGAAGTAACCACCGGCAACGAAATAAACACATGGTATCGTCCGGCAAACACCACACGCACTGACAAACACGGTATTGAATATTCGTGGGACTTCGGAACGTGGCAGGCATTGCACACATCGCTCGTAATTGACGGTGCATGGTTTCACATAAAGAGACAGAGAGAAATAACAAGTCTCAACTATCCGAGATACGGATACGACTACATTTCAATGTTGCCTGCAGGAAGCGGAACAATAAGCGACCGCGTAAACACCAACTTCCGTTTCATAACCCACATTCCTGCCGTAAACCTTGTGTTCACAACTACCATGCAGGTAGTATGGTATGAAAACCAGCGCAGCATATACCAGACAAAAGGTGGAACAAAACTCTATCATCTTTCTGCCGATGGTACAAGATACGTAATATCACCGCTCGGTTTCTATAACCGTCAGGGCGAGTGGACCGACTGGAAACCCGAGTACGAGAACATGGATCAGTACAAATTGCTCTATGGACGTGAGCTGCTCTACGCATTCAAAAGCGACAACATCAAGCCGTGGGCATTGTTCAACTTCCGTCTTACAAAAGAACTCGGCAAAATTGCAGAAATCTCCTTTATGGCAAACAACTTCCTCGGCATGAAAAAATATCATATCAATAAGAACACAAGAGTTAAGCAATCACTCTACCCCGATACATACTTCGGAGCAGAACTAAAAATGAAATTCTAAATAATAACCAACCACTAAAACAAAAGACAGATGAAGAAAATTTTTAACAAAATCTTCGCAGCAGTGCTCGTAGCCGGATTGTCAGTGGCATTCGCAGCCTGCAGTTCAGACAACGGTGGCGGCATCAAATCCTACCCCGTATCAGTTAACTTGAACCTTGGCGATGGTTTGGCACTTGACAACATTTCTAACTTGCAGCTTGTTGTAAAAAGCGACAAAGGCGTTAACGACACTGTAAATCTCTCAAGTGCACAAACTCCCTTGGTTTTGAAGCAGGGCGTTTACGACTTCTCGGTAATAGGAAAAGTAAAAGACGAAGCTACGGCATTCATTACAGGTCTTGCAAAAGCTAACGTTTACGCTCAGACCACTGTAACCTTGGATGTAAGCAAAGCTTATCAGTCAACACTTATCTTCAAGACCATTTACAATGCCGGTGGCAAACAGTATTACATCAAAGATTCTTTCTTTGAGATTGTAAACAACAGCGACGAGGTACAATATCTTGACAACCTTATCCTTGCTTCCGCACTCGCAGGTCAGAAAACTCAGAATGCTTGGCAGGCTAACGGCATCACCGACCTCTATCCCATGGCAAACGGAGCTGTACTTGCATTCCCAGGAAACGGACACGACTATCCCCTATTGCCCGGTCAGAGCATTCTTATTGCTAACGACGCAGCAAACCATGCTGATGCCGATCACGCAAACGACCCCAACTGCCCCGATTTGAGCAATGCAGACTGGGAAGTATATCTTGATTACAACTCACAGGAAGTTGACTATCCCGCAAAGAACTTGAAAGTTATCTTCACAAACAACAAATTTATGCCTATGTGGGGCTTCGGCGTACAGTCTATCGCCCTTGCACTCGTTAAACTTCCCGAAGGCGTAACTCCCGAGGACTTTGCTTCAGATGCAAGTAACTTCCAGACAACTCCAGGAAGTACTTCTACTCAAGAATACATGATGATTCCTTCAAAGTATGTTCTCGACGCAGTTGATGTTTGGAATGCGAACTCAACCGAACACTACGGATTCTTCCTTGCCAAAGACGACAAGCAGGGCGTGCTCTGCAGCGATGCTTACGCAGCAAAATGCGAACGTCGTAAGGTATCCAAGACTGTTAACGGACGCAAATACTATCAGGATACCAACAACTCTGCAGATGACTTCTTGACAAGCCAGCCGCTCAAAGAAGAATAATAACAGCAAAATACATTTTCAGCAAAGGGGCGGCATGAATACCGCCGCTCCTTTGTTTTCAAATTAAAAATCAAACAAACAATAATACATTACAAAATGAGAAAAGTTTTTTTCTTTATCACCCTCTTCGCGATTTCAACACAAATTGAAGCCGCAGTAACGGACAGCGACACAACGCGCAAAGACCGACTGAACTACAAAGAACTTAACTTTCTCAACAATATATATAGCGAAAGCCATAACCCCGTGGCTCTTTCGTTTAATAAAGTTCAGACTCTTGCCGATATAAATTTCAATGGGCATTTTGAGAGAGGAGCATTTCATGCTGTAAACAAATCAAGCAAGCACAACGACTTCACGCTTGATATTTCCGGACTGAAACAAATAGGAAAATTCAGTTTGTCCGGAAATATCAAATATCTCAACAGTAAGGATTACAACCACAAATGGGAAAATTCTTACATGATAACACCAGAGAATCCTTTTGTACTCGGCGACTCGGTAAGCAGTAACGTCAATACCGAGGAGTTTACGCTCCACATGGGTTCGGCATACCGATTCAATGATAATTTTATTGCCGGTCTGAAAATTAAATATACTACAGGAAGTCTTTCCGATCAGGAAGATCCTCGTCCCAAGACAAACTCCATGCACTTCCTCGTAAACCCGGGAGCATGGTACAAACTTTCCGATAACCACAACGTAGGTCTTTCTGCCGACATAGATATTTACCGTTCCAACATGTCGCATTCCATTATTAACGGACTGCTTAACCAAGTGTATTTCCTTATGAAAGGAATGGGAGACAATCAAACTTTCACTTCTCACGACGTTTCGGGTTACACTCGCGATTATAAAGGAACACGCTTGGGAATTAATGCACAATGGAACGCTTTATTCGGAGAATTTGAGAATTTGCTAGAATTGGGATTCAATACAAATTCTGAAAATGCGGAAGACGGAGGTTCTTCCTATACATTTAAGGGAGGAGATTACAACAGCAATAAGTTTTCTCTTTATGATCGTTTTACTTTTGGCTCGGACGAGCTGAAACATAACATTTCTATAAGCGCAAGCCTAAACAAAACCGAAGGTTATTGGTATGACCAGGAACGTAAAGTGGATACAGAGCATGGCAACTTAAACTACTTTGAGATATTGAGCAAAGACAAAAATCATGAAGCCACATACGCCGATGCTTCTTTGGAATATCGCATAGACGGTCTTAAAAACGATTTACCAGATTGGTCGGCACGCGCAAAATTCGGAGTTTCAAACACCGATATTACCCAGTACGAACTTGACGCAAACAATCAGAAATATACCATAGCCAATATTATTGCCGACGGAACAAAGAATTGGGATATAAACAAGTTGAGACTTGAAACAACTTTAGGCGCATTCTATCAAACAACTTTAGGAACTCCTACATTTGGAACAGTACGCAACAAATTGTACACCGAGTACACTGCGCCATCATTTGAATTTGCCACAGCAAAAGCAGCAGGCTTTAATGTACGTTTGGCTCTCAACATTCCAATAAGCCTTTATAAAACTCCGACTTGGCTTACCGTTTACGGAAAGACTTCTTGCCGTTTCTATAATGGCGACAATGAATACAGTAATCGCTATGACGGAAAATCGCAGGCATACGTTGATTTCGGTTTGAATCTTACCCTTTAACAAAATAAGAAAGACAAGATACACAGATTATGACGAAACGAAAAATAGCGGCATTCTTTGCCCTTACACTTATCCTTTTGCAGCCTATAAAAGCAGCGAAAGGATTTGCCATTATTATTGACCAGAAAAGTCTTAATGAAGCAAAAAATGAAATTGAAGCTTATGCCAAGGCAATAAAAGACGTAAACAAGATGAAGGTTTACACCATAGTTGACCGCTGGGGTGTTCCTGATTCTATACGTGCCTGCCTACGCAGTATGTATTACCAAGGAAAAATTCAAGGAGCAGTATTTATAGGAGACATTCCAATTCCTATGATACGCGACGCACAGCATCTTACTTCTGCTTTCAAGATGGATCAAAGGCTACCCAAAGAAAAATCAAGTGTTCCCTCAGACCGTTTCTATGATGACTTCGGACTTCAATTCCGTTTTCTCGAAAAAGACAGCACATCCACTCTCTATTATTATTCTTTGAAAAGTAGATCCGAGCAATATGTACACAGCAATCTTTTTACAGGAAGAATTCGTCCTACAGATGTAGGGGGCACAAGCCGTTACGATAAACTGCGCAAATATCTTCGCAAAGTTGTGGAAGAAAAGAATGCACATAACAGGCTTGACAGAATTTTCTTTCTCACCGGTTCCGGTTCAATAGACGAAAGTCGCGTAGCCGTTATGGACGAGAAGATACAATACTACGAGCACTTCCCTTGGCTCAAGAACTGTACGAGAGAAGCCGTAAAATATGTTGACTATGCTCAAGAGAAATATATTAAGTTCACTCTCATGGACGAACTTCAACGTGAAGATCTTGATTTGAGCGTACTCCACCACCATGGAGATTTCGACACGCAATATCTTAATAAGGAGCATAAGGACGTGCCCAAGGATTATGACGAAAAAATGCGCGACCTTCACCTTAGCGACTTTGCGGAATACAAATACAATCCAAGCTCGCGCGTTGTTATTTTTGACGCTTGCTTCAACGGTGCTTTCCAAAACGAAGACTGCATTGCCAATGAATATATCTTTTCTAACGGAAAGACAATTGCATGCATGGGCGGCAGTGTAAACGTTATACAAGACAAATGGTATGACCGCATGCTTGGTCTGCTTGCTTTCGGACATACTATTGGTGAAGTTAATAACTACCAAGAACTTCTTGAAAGCCACATTATCGGAGACCCGACATTTTGCTTCGCTCCCGAAACAGATATAAAAGAAAGCGAGACAGCAGACGGACAAGTTTGGAAGTTGACACAAGATTTTTGGAACAAAAAAATAAGTTCATCTAAATTGCTCGAACTTCTAAAAACATCACCTTACGACCAAGTAAGAATGCAGGCACTGCAATTCCTTGCCCGCATGAACAATGCAGATTTCGTAAAAGGCATTGCCATTGCAGCAGAAGACCGCTACGAAATGGTACAACGTTTTGCCATGAACTACATCAAAACAAACGGAAGCGACGAATTGGCAAAACCGCTTTTGCAAACATGGACAAACCCATCAACTTCGGCAAGAGTAAAAACCGATGCCCGAATGGCTGTGGAGTTTTTCAAGAAAGACGTACTGCAGAGAACTTACAACGAAATTTGGCCCAAAAAGAACTACGTTGACAAAGATTCTCTTGGAACTAAATTCTACTGCATAATATCCAAATACGGAAACTATTGGGAAAAGGAAGTTGACGAAATCATTGCCGATACCCTTAAAGACAGTGCTTTCAGATTCAGTGCCACCTGCATGAGATTGTATTGCCCTCATTCACGCATTCCCGACATCTTGAAATATATAAAAGACAGTAAGAATGACGCAAGGCGCATTCCTCTTATCGAAGCAATGGGTTGGTATAAATACTCCTACCAAGCACCTATCATTGCAAAAGCAGCCAAACAGCTTAGCGAGGATTCGCAACAAAGCGAAGCTGTACGCGAGGAAGCACTCAAAACTTATAACCGCATAATGTGGAACAAACGCTAAAAAGCTAATTATTATAGACTACATAACAATTTCACTAATCAGCATGTACAAAAAGATTATCAACAGCATTCTTACGGTCATTGCATTCTGCTTGTCCGTTCAGTCCTACGCTGCCGTTAAAAGAGGGTTCGCAATTGTAGTAGATCCCAAAAGCTATCAGGAAGCAAAAAATGAAATAAACGACTATGCCAAGGCTATAGAAGACATAAATGGTCTCAAAGTCTTTATAGTGCAAGACAAATGGGGCATACCCGATTCAATACGTGCAGAGTTGACACGATTGCATTCTCAAAAAACTTTCCCCATAGAGGGTACTGTTCTTTTGGGTGATATTCCCGTTGCCATGATTCGCGACGCACAGCACATGACTTCTGCTTTCAAAATGAATCAGGCTAACGACCGCCGTGAATCTTCTGTTCCCTCCGACCGTTTCTATGATGACCTCGGGCTGAAATTCAAATTTCTTGCCAGAGATTCGGTAAAGCCATACTACTATTACTCTCTCACCGCCGACTCAAGACAATACCTGCGTCCCACAATTTATTCCGGACGTATTCGTCCTACTGACGTAGGTGGAACAAGCCGTTACCAAAAACTCCGCGCATATCTTAAGAAAGTCGTTGCAGAAAAACGCAGCAAAAACACTCTTAACCAAATGCTCTATTTCAATGGTCATGGCTACGTTTCCGGTTCCATTATGGCACGCATAGATGAAAAGCTTGGTCTTTATGAGCACTTCCCTTGGCTTTTGCAGCAAAAAAACGGCATTGGCTATATTTCTTACGACCAGCAGCCTGTTACCAAATATCTTCTCATGAACGAGCTTCAACGTCTCGAGCTTGATTATGCTATTCTACACCATCACGGAGCACCCGACACCCAATATATGGACGGTCTTCCCGAAGTAAGAACCGCTAACGATGCCAAGGATTTTATAAAAGCATATCTTCGTGCGCACCTGCATCACGCCGTGCTGTCCGGTAAGGCTGGAGAGGCTTACCAGGCCTTCCGCACGGTGTCGACGTGGATCGTTCAGCCAGGTGAGCTGTGGGATCGCCAGCTCGGCGCGCTGACCGGATGGCGTCAGGAAACTGACTTCACTGTCGCGGAGATCGAAATGGTCAAATTGACGAAGAAACAGATCGCTGATGTGACTGGCTTCCAGACTGTCATCACTCCCACCGCTGGTGATAGGAGTGTTGGTGCGAAAGCGCAGCTGCCAGAAAGTGAGGTCGCGAAACTGCCAGCGCATATGTAACAGGCTCTGCCAGACATCCAGCGCAAGAGTAACGCGTTTAACCGAAAATTCGCCGCCATCTTTTAGTTCTGCACGGATGTCGTGCGCTTCAAGCGTCGGACCAAAATTCTGCCAGCTGGCTGAGAGCTGACTGGCTTCTACCGGCATGCCAGTCGCGGATTCTATTTTGTTGAGGATTTCCGGACGCCAGGCGTCAAGATGCGGTAAAGCAATACGCAGGCCGCTAACCAGCAGGGCAGCGATCACAACGAGCGCGGCTCCAGTAAGCAGTAAAATCCCCGGCAATCGCCTCACCCGTCACTCCTTGTCTGCTAAAAATGTGACTCAAAAACCCTTTGCCGGATGGCGGCCCAGCATCTGTTTACATCATTACGACGTCAAACTGCTCCTGGTTATAGAGCGGTTCAATTTGTACTTTAACCTGTTTGCCAACGAAAATTTCCACTTCCGCCAGCGAGTGTGACTCTTCGCCTTTCAAGGCTTCGGCTACTGCCGGAGAAGCATAGACCAGGAAACGGTCGGAGTCGTAAGCATGGTGGACACGAACAATCTCGCGCATGATTTCATAGCATACCGTTTCCACGGTTTTCACCGTTCCGCGACCGTGGCAGGTTGGGCATTCGTTACACAGTACGTGCTCAATGCTTTCGCGGGTGCGTTTACGCGTCATCTCCACCAGCCCCAGCGCCGAAAAACCATTAACGCTGGTTTTCACCCGATCTTTGCTCAGCGCCTGCTCCAGCGAGTGCAGCACGCGGCGACGGTGATCTTCATTATTCATATCGATGAAATCAATAATGATAATCCCGCCCAGATTACGCAACCGTAACTGGCGAGCGATAGCCTGCGTCGCTTCAATATTGGTATTGAAAATGGTGTCGTCCAGATTGCGATGACCGACAAACGCTCCGGTATTGATGTCCACGGTGGTCATCGCTTCGGTCTGGTCGATAATCAGATAACCACCGGATTTCAGTTCTACTTTGCGTTCCAGCGCTCGCTGAATTTCGTTTTCGACATCAAAGAGATCGAAAATCGGCTGGCGTCCTGTGTAATGCTCCAGCTTGCTTGTCATCTCGGGAATGTACTCCGAGGTAAACTCCAGCAATGCTTCGTAAGTCAGGCGTGAGTCAACGCGAATGCGGTCGAGTTCGGCGTCGGCGAAATCACGCAGAACACGCTGCGCCAGCGCCAGTTCTCCGTACAGCTGATAACGGGTCTGCGGGCGTTTTTTACGCTCCATAACTTTGGTCCAGACGCGTTTCAGATAAGCGGCATCGGAGGCCAGTTCAGCCTCGCCAACCCCTTCCGCTGCAGTACGGATGATAAACCCGCCCTGCTCGTCGCAATACTCTGCGACCACTTTTTTCAGGCGTTCACGTTCTGATTCGCTTTCAATTCGTTGGGATACCCCAACGTGAGAAGCCCCTGGCATAAACACCAGATAGCGAGAAGGCAGCGTGATATCGGTGGTCAGGCGCGCACCTTTAGTGCCAAGCGGATCTTTCACCACCTGCACCATCAGATCTTGCCCCTGACGGACCAGTTCCGAGATGTCGCGCACCGTGAATTGCTTTTGTTCTTCACCCGCCACACATTCAGTGTGCGGCATGATGTCAGATGCATGAAGAAACGCGGCTTTATCCAGCCCAATATCTACAAAAGCCGCCTGCATACCCGGAAGTACACGACTTACACGACCCTTGTAGATATTGCCTACTATTCCGCGTCGCGCCTCACGTTCAATATGAATTTCCTGCAGAATACCGCCATCAATATACGCCACTCGAGTTTCCGAAGGCGTTACGTTTACCAACAATTCAGCCGTCATGTTTATCCCTTTTCTCACGCAGTGCGTTAAAATTACTTAATAATTCATACGTTTCAACCAGCGGTAAGCCGACTACGGCGTGAAAGCTGCCATTTATCTTCCTGACAAAACAGCCACCCAGCCCCTGAATACCGTATGCACCTGCTTTATCTAACGGTTCGCCGCTGGCGACATAGCCCGCGATGTCTTCGTCTGTTAACGTTCTGAAAGTCACATCGGTGACCACCAGGCAATCGAGAATGTGCTGGCTGTCAGCCAACGCCACTGCCGTCATCACCTGATGGGTCTGACCCGATAATTTGCGCAACATCTGCGCCGCATGCTCTGCGTCGCGCGGTTTCTCGAGCACTTCTCCGTTCAGGATAACGATAGTATCCGCACCCAGCACCGGGAGATCCTGCTCCGTTTGCGCGACACCCGCCTGTGCTTTCTCGCGCGCCAGACGCACAACATACTGCTGCGCGCTCTCCTGCGGCTGACGCTGCTCCTCAATGCCCGTAACAATACGTTCAAAGGTCACGCCAAGTTGCGCAAGTAACTCCTGACGACGCGGAGAACCGGAAGCTAAATACAGAGAAGTCATAGAAACCTTTATTGCACTGCAAACTGCTGACGGACTTTACGCATCAGCAAGAAAATCCACGGCCAGAGCACCCCATTGACTACACTACTCCAGAACACTTCCGGTCTGAAAGAGACGTTAATCACTAAAAACTCTGCCCAGAAAACAATAATATCCACCACCAGCGAAAGCAACATGACGACCAGCGCCTGCTGCCATAATGCGAGGTTGCGGAAAAGCTGGTATTTCAGCGCCACCAGGTAAGCAATGATGCTCATCGCCAATACGCGTACGCCAAGCGTCGAGCCGCTGATCAGATCCAGTATGGCACCCATCACAAAACCTGTGCCCACATTTACGCGATGGGGCAAGGCCAGGATCCAATACAACAAGATGAGTAACACCCAGTTTGGCCGGAAAACAATCAGATTATCCGGCCAGGGCATGATTTGCAGCAACAGCGCAATGAGGAAAGAGAGCCAGATTACCCAGCGTCCCTGGCTACGATAGCTCGCCACTATTATCCTCCCGGCGCACGCGCAGGCGGTTGAGCACCACTTTGCGGCGGCGTAGCCCTTTGTGGAGAGCGATTAGCTGCGGGCTGTGTGGGCGCAGCAGGCGCAGTAACTGCATTTCCTGTCGCCGGTTGCTGCGGAGTCGGCTGAGTGATCCCCGTTGCCGGTTCAGGTAACTTTGGCCCCATCGCGTCTGGCGAAGGCAATACCTGCGGCATCATCTGCATCAAACGTTCATTAGCAACACGATGCACCTTTTCCGGCGTCATCGGGTTAGCGCCGTTACGATCCGCGCCCCACAGCAGCAGCAGATAACGCAAACGTTGCAGTCCTGCAGTCGGACGCGCCTGAATCACAGTATAAGCGCGCTGGGTATCGAGTTTTACGGAAGAGACAACCGCGACCGGATAGCCTTTTTTCTTACAATAAGACACAAGAAGGTCGCAATCGCCGGCAGCATTTTTGCCGAATTTATGATCATAACCGCAAACAAATCCGACTGCTTCGTATTTTTCAGACAACATATCGAGAAAATCGACAGGCGACATATTTTTGATATTTTGGGTAAAATCAAAAGTTATAACATCATCGACCAGTCCGGATAAAAGCCGAACTCTTTCGTGTAAATTATAAACGTGAGAACTTTTTACATTATCGGAAAATGTAATTGCCGCGCTTTTAATGCCGCTGAACAAAGCAATATCTCGTGTTTTTTGCAGTATTTGCCGATGAGCTATATGAACGCAATCGAAATACCCGAGTGCGATTATTCTTTTTTCAGTATTTTTAATCATTATCTCGCAAATATGTTTTGATGGAAAAAATTCCCTCGTTTATCGTACCCAATCCGAAAAATTCATTGTTGCAATATACCGTAAACGGCTCGGCAAGCACAAAATCGACAGGAAATGCAACTCCGCACGAAACTTTTTTATAAAGTTCGGGCGGAAAATTAACCTTTGGATATTTTTCAAGAACTTTTTCGACCGGTATTATGGATTTCTCGCCAAGTTCTTTTATTTTATCCAAATCCAGAGCGTTTTTAATGGTAAAATCGCCGCTTTTTGTACGCTTAATCGCAGTCATGGTTGCCAGCGAACTTATTTTATAAGCAATATCGCGGCAAAGGCTGCGAATATATGTACCTGCAGAGCAATGAATACGAAACAGATATTCGTTACCGCCGCAATGTTCGATTAAATCGAGCGAATATATTTCGACCGACGCCGGTTTAAGCTCAAAATCAACACCGCGGCGCGCCAAATCGTACGCACGTACTCCGCCAACGTTTTTGGCACTGTATTTTGGGGGCATTTGCTCGATTTTACCGATAAATGCAGGTAAAACAGCAATAATTTCTTCTTCACTCGGAATTCTATCGGTTTGTCCGATTGTCATTCCGTCCTTGTCCAATGTATCGGTTTCGTAACCGAAATCAAATTTCGCTTCGTAAATTTTATCTTTTTTAAGAAGCAGATCAAAAAGTCTTGTCGCTTTTCCGACTCCTATCGGCAACACGCCTTCGCCTTGCGGATCAAGCGTTCCCATATGCCCGACGGATTTAGTGTGCAAAAACTTTCTCACAACACTTA
>ENA-ORMS01002280-ORMS01002280.1-human-gut-metagenome-genome-assembly--contig:-NODE-2280-length-14015-cov-4.208954_pt1 | contig 14015 bp, 21 predicted proteins | sample MGYA00242104_ERZ508997 | MGnify/ENA primary metagenome ERZ508997 (study PRJEB26280, sample SAMEA2338704) | human gut metagenome | biome: human gut; feature: human-associated habitat; material: faeces... | reverse complement strand
GCTGTCAGGAAAACAGGATAAGCTTACCTTTGATTCGACTCCTACGGCTAATAGTCATAACCCGGTTACATCGGATGGTATCAGAAAAGCGATTGACGAAAAAACAGTAGACCTTAGTAATTACTACACCAAAGCACAGGTCAATACTGCTGTTAGTGCAGCCAAGACTGAAATAGAAGAAAAGATTCCTGCTGTTACGGTATCCGGGAATACAATTTCGTTCGGAAGTGTCACGATAGGGGTTGATTAAATGGCATATATCAGTGTAACGAGAGCGAATGGAGATTTAGAATATATTAAGCTTGTAGATACAAAATTATACGAGTATAGCTATTTCCCAGTTTTATGCTCTGATGGCGTGACCCGGTATGCGCAGCTTGGAGAAAGTTTTGACGATAATGCGTCACACTTATGGATAAAGCAAAACGGCGTAAAAAAATACGTAATAAGACAACCCAATGTTACATCGTATGTTTACTTAACGATGGGTAAATATATAGATATATACGGATTTTCCAATGTTGGGTCTTTGAAATTTGGGGCAATCAGCGGCACGTTTACGTACAACAGTAAAACAGTTACCGTCCTAACTTTTGAGTTTTATAACCCGTATGTCGATTTTGCTATGCAAATCGACGGCGAAACAAGTGGAACTTATAATGCTAATGTCACGCTAATAGACACCGACACGGATAAAAAAGGAAGTATATATTTTAGTGGCATGTATTATCAGAGCTACAATAAAGCATTTATCGGTGAACAGACACTCTACAGTGGCAATTTATATGATTTTTTCTCGGCTAGTAACGTCGGAAAGAAGTATATAATAAAAGTCGATATTGCAAAAGTTTAATTAAATAAAAGAATAGGGGGAGAATACCAAATGATATGACCGTGGCTATTTCTATGTTGTGTGTGAATGATAGAAAGCGAGGTAATGCTTATGCAAGAGAAAGCAAAACAGATTGTCGTAGATTATTTTAATAACCATAACATCAAAAATCATAAAATCACACAGGATGACGTGTATGTTGTATGGTTCTGTAAGACACTTCAGAACTGGAAGGTGTTGGCTGCCACAAATATTGCCGACGGTATGTATTATGAAATCACGCATAATGGCGATAAGAATGAAACCTATGTCGATGTGTATAAGAAATGGGAAAACTTCTGTGTTAAGTAATAGAATAGGAGTGATGCTTATGTTCAACATCAAAGAAAACAAAGTAGTCTATCAGTACGACGCAGAGGGTGTATTAGTGAAAGCAATAGTACTCGATGCGACAGACCGCGCAGACAATGGTGACTGGATTTATCCGACACGCACGACACCAGTTGTTCCACCGCTCTCAAAGAAGGGCTATGAACTTGTATGGAAGAACGGCGCATGGCAGTATAGAGTATACACGCCGAAGCCGCTCAAGACCGACGAGCAAATCGAGAAAGAGGAATATGAGTCTATGCAGAACGAGTGTATCAATAACCTCAATGTAGCTATGCTTAGAAACGATGAGAAAGCCGTTGCAAGTGTACGTCAAGACTATGCCGATTTACAAGATTATTATGGACAGGAGTGATTTGAATGGCTAGAAAGAAATTTACATTACCGAAACGCTGCCCCTATTGCGCTCATAAGCTCCGTGCGGATGGTACGTGCCAGAATCCAGAGTGCGTTATTGGATATGTACCGGATAAGACAAAAGATACATCGGATACGGATAAGAAAACCAAAGAAACGCCTAAAACGTCAAATACGGAAAGTAAATGATGGAGAAAGAGACACTGGAATATAGGCTGAAAAAATTAGAAGAACAGAATGAGTCTATATTAATCTCTATCTCCGAATTGAAAGACAGTCTGCCAGACAGATACATATCGAAAGAGCTATATCAAGCTCAATTAGCTGACTTAGAAGCTCGTGTCAAAGACTTAGAAGCTACTCAGAACACGGCTTTTTGGGCTATCATAGCAGCTGGCGGCAGTCTTATCATGACAATAGGTAGAGCGATATTAGGAGTATGAACTGATACGAAAGGAAAATCAAATATGAAAGTATTTATTTCACAGCCAATGCACGATAAAACGAATGAACAAATCGAGAAAGAGCGCAATGATGCTATATCTTATGTTTACAATAAGCTGGGTGCAAAAGAGGTAGAGATTATTGATTCTTTCTTCAAAGACGCCCCACATGAAGCAAAACCGCTCTGGTTCCTTGGCAAGTCCTTTGAACTACTCAGCACTGCTGATGTGGCTATCTTTATCGGCGATTGGATTAACTACCGTGGTTGCAACATGGAATATAAGGCATGTCGGGAATACGGTATAAAAGTTGTAGACTTAAATCTTACATCTAAATAATAAATAATAAAAAATCAAATATATCGAATATGAGTAATATAAAAGAGAAATTCATTCTGGCAACGGAATGGATACATCGTAATGTTTATGTAATTGCGGCCCTCATGGCAATAGCGTGGGGGCTATTTTTTATGCTAGTCGGTGTGAGCTGGTTAGCAGGGTTCTGGCTGAATGGGCTATATGGGTTCCATTTTGAGCTTGCTTCTTGTTGGACAGGTCTATTAGGTATAGTTGGAGCCGCGCCTAGTCTCTACGGGCTTGTCAGGCAGTCTCTCGGCAAATATCGCATAGATTCTGAGCTGAATAGTCCTCAAGGGGAGAAACCTATGTCGGGTATACCTAATAACTCAGGTTTTAAGGATGTGAAATAGTGAAATATACTGCATGTAGAGCGGGTAACTGGAGAAAGAACGATTATCCAATCGGAGAAATTGGTTATTGTGTCATTCTCGAAGAGAACGAGCATGTCTGCTCGATAAGATGGTTCCCGGATGAATTATTTGAGCGAGTTTTCGGAGGTGAATTAGATGGCGTGTTTTAATAAGTTGAAGCAGTTGAAAGATAAGGTAAAAGATAAGAGTAAGAATATCCTTTTCGATTGGCAAAATCTATGTCATCGTGTGACGGATGTTATGAGCACTAATGTAGAGATAAAGGCAGGATGCTGGCTGTTCCTTTATTGCGGTCTTATGCTAACTTCCCTGTTTCTCTTTCTATCTACTGGTAATCCGATTATATTTATTACATCTTTCTTCCTTACATCTTACTTTATTGGTATGAGGTGGATGTGATGGAGTGTGTTGTAAAGAAATATTGTCTTTCCGCTGAAACTCGCGGTATGTGCCGCAAATGCAAAGAGTATGATAAATTTGAACGCAAGAAGAGCAAATCGAGACAAGCTATCGGTCGTTCTAATAAGAGACGCGGCAAAAAGTCTGAACAGAAACTACTCCTCCACTTCCAGAGGCATAACCTTGAAGCGCGTATTATAGAGGGTTCTGGGGCATATAAGAAGGTTAGAGAAGGTGCTGACTCTGACCTACGAGTGACTATCTATGGAGTGGAACGCAAGGTTGAGAATAAAAAACGGCAGTCTTTTGAACGCATACGTAAACTAATCGGAGAAAAGTCTATACTGTATATAACTGGTTTCTGCTATGTCATGAATGAAAATATCTTCTATGATTTAGTCGGTAACAATAAGACCGTAGATGGAAATTCTATAAAGAGCGGTAGCGGCGAAGTCTATCCTATTCGAGAAGTCTCTGACCGTAATTATGGAGAGCTGCATAAATTCTTTGAACAGGATTACGCAGATATGGTTTCTCTCGATGAGAGCTATAAGGATTTTATGTTTGCGCTACAACCGTCTTTTTTCAGTGAGGTATCTAAATGAAAACACTGATTGAGGTAGCTAGGGCAATAGCTTTAGCGTTTGTTATGACGATTGGACTCTTGGGATGTATAGCAGTGATATTAGGTGGGTGCATACTTGTATCTATCCTAGTTGGCTGCCTTAAGATTCTATATTGTATTTTCCCAACTGCTGTCGTTGTGGGGATGATTATATTTTTTATATTGATTCTATAGGAGTGATTTAATTGGAGAAAGCGAAACTTCAGGCTATCGTTGAATGCCCAGATTGTCATGGTCTTACATTCCGACTGGTTAAGATGGACACATCGAGTAGCGAAATTGATATTGTGTGTGACGACTGCCAGAAGACTATTGGAAAGGTGAGTGAATATCTTGTCGAGAATTGTGACGATTGAGGAGCTGCGAGAAATCGCATCGGAAGAAAGAGAAACTATTTGGGAACAGGCCAGAGAGCAAGGCCGTGAGCCAAAAATCTATATGCATTGGTCTGCTGGACACTACAACACCGTGTTTGACGATTACCATATAAATATTACCGCCGACGGTACATTATATCTAACAGGAAATCTCTCCGATTTGAAAGCCCATACATATTACCGTAACACAGGCGCGGTCGGTGTATCGCTATGCTGTGCCTATGGTGCTACGACGAATGACCTCGGTGATGAGCCGCCTACAGCAGCTCAGATTGAAGCTATGGCGCAAGCGGTAGAAGCTATAGCAGATGGGTTATGGTTGACTATCGATATGGAACATGTAATGACACATGGTGAAGCAGCCGACAACGCTGACGGCCTAGATATCGAATATCCGGGTGGCCCGTATGGCCCGCAGAATACAGTCGAAAGATGGGATTTGCAATACTTAGGAACAAGTGAGTCGCCATATTATGTTATAGATTACTCTTCTCCCCTTACGGGTGGCAATGTCCTCCGAGGAAAAGCAAACTGGTATCGCAATCAGAGAAATTAAAGAGGAGCGAGATATGGATATATTGAAATTTATATGGAATAAGATTAAGAGGATAATCATCTGGATTGCCTCTTTCCTTTTCAACCATAAGAAATATGTTGGGATTGCTCTTGCGGCAATTCTCCTATTCGCATCTGGATGGTTTGCCAATTGGCATTTCAACCCTAGAGTCGTAGAGAAGCCTGTTACTGTAGAAAAGCAGGTACAAGTGCCAGTAGAAATCCCTGTCGCGGTCAAGGGAGATACTGAGATACGATATGTAGAAAAAGAATCATCTTCCGATTCGGACGTAGAAATACATCAAGAGCCGCCTCAGATATCCATGCAATATAACGATAAACTGTACCGAATAGATACTCTCAAAGACGAAGAGCAGAAGTTTGAGAAGGGTAAGCTGGATATCAAGCAATCTTCTACAGCTACTTTAGATGTCACACCTATAGTGGACAGAGAAGTTACTAAGGCTGTATCCGAGAATACTAAGACTATAACAGCACAGAAAGATGCTGAGATAAATCAAGTTAAGAAGGATGAAACAAAGAAACGGCACAAACATGAGCTAGGTTCCTTTGCCGCTGGTCTGGGAACAGGGCTTCTTTTGATGGCATTCTAATATTACATGGGGGGGGCGAAAGCCCCCTTCTTTTTTTATGGGGTGATTCTTTTTGTTCAAATGCGCCTTACTAGATATGTGCAGGGAATGTGAAGACATAGCTTGCGACAAGTGGTGCGTATGTATTGCTTGCAAATATTGGGTGAACGGAGAGTGTATCGGCGACCCGTGGAAACGCGATGGCGCATGGAAGAATTGCAGACAAGGTAGACGCTGGCGAAAAATGTATGAGATGTTACACGACGGGGAGGATTAGTATGTTTATTGGATTACACAGACACAGCCATTATTCTAAGCGAGATGCTATTGCTACTATACCTGATATGGTAAATCGAATTGGGAGATTAGGACAGACTGCATGGGCATTGACAGACCACGGTACTACTAGTGGTCTTATGGATGCTTATAAGACAACAAAGAAGTATAACAAAGAGCATGGTACTGATATTAAGTTTATCTTCGGCATGGAGGCATATTGGGTTCCAAGCTATTACATCCGTGATAGAGCTGCAAGCTGCCATCTGATTCTGTTGGCCAAGAATAAAACAGGGTATAGAAATCTTCTTCGATTAGCAACAATAGGTTATGGAGACAAAGGGAACAGTCCAGATAACTTCTTTTATACTATGCGTCTAACCACAGAAGATATTAAGAAATATAAAGATGGCCTTATTGTGTCCTCTGCTTGCATGGGTGGCATCCTGAACCCACAGAATGAAAACGGATGGGATGAATCTCTGGCTTATGAACGCGCTAAGACATTCTCTTGCATTTTCGGTGATGATTTTTATATAGAACTACAATGTGCCACTACAGACGAACAAAAAGAATACAACCAGAAAATGTTGGATATCGCTACAGACCTTGGTATTGGTGCATATGTGACTGAGGACTCTCATTACGTAAATAAGGAAGAAGCATACGTACATCGCAAGTGGCTCGGACTGGATAATGACTCCACTTATTACCAGACAGACGATTACTACATCCATTCTGAACAAGAAGTACGCGAATCTTTAAATTATTTAGATGGCACTATTGTTGACGAGCTAATTAATGAGACGGCCAGAATCGCAGATAAATGCGAAAATGTAGATATAGAATTTGGCGTTAACCATTACCCTGTCTTTAAAGTTCCTGCTGGCGAAACACCGCTATCTCAAATGAAGAAGTTGGTAGAGAAAGGATACGAAGAGAAGATTATCGGGCATGTAGACGAATCCTTATGTCCAAAATATCAGGCCCAGATTGAGCATGAAATCAACATCCTCGATAAGATTGGCTATACAAACTATATGCTGATGACACAGGATTTTATTGAAGGATGTCACAAGCAGGGTATCCGTACTGGCATTGGCCGTGGCTCTGTAGGTGGTTGTCTTGTAGCATATCTCATGGGTATCACACGTATAGACCCGATTAAGTATGGATTGATTTTTGAGCGTTTTGCACATGACAAAAGAAGTTCAAGTGCGGACATCGACACAGATGTACCAAATACACGTAGAGGAGATGCCATCCAATATCTTGTAAATAAATATCATGAAGTATACCATGTCAGGACTTTCGGTTATATGCAGGAGCGTGCTGCTATCCAGCGTGCGGCTAGGTCACTTGGCTATGAACCTAAGGAAATGAAGAACCTGCCGAAGACAATCAACGAACAGAGCGATAGCAAACTAAAGGATTTGGCTGGCAAGTATCTAGGTGTTATCCAGAACTATGGCTGTCATGCTAGTGCTGTTATGCTATTCCCGTCCAGCCCAGATGAATGGTGCGCTATCGAAAAACAAGGCGATGACTATGTATGTGCCTACGAATACCATGACCTCGAAGATATGGGACTCTTAAAAGAGGACGTACTTGGTATCAAAACACTAGACGCCATTGAGGGTACTGTGCAAATGGTCAAATCGGAGGGAATTGATGTACCTGATTTAGATAATCTTCCTGACGAAGATAAAGAGACGTTCGATATGCTTAATAGTGATGATGTTTTAGGTTGTTTCCAGATTGAGTCTGGCGGTATGAGAAAGATTATACAGGATATTAAGCCGACTAACGTCTTCGATTTGGTTCCACTTGTAGCACTCTATCGCCCTTCAACAATCCAGAGTGGTATGCTTGATGAATTTACTGAACGCAGAAAAGGCAAACCGTTTGAGTATATCCATCCGAAGTGTGAGAACTCGCTGAAGGATACATATGGTGTCATGCTCTATCAGGAACAGGCTATGAAACTTGTGCAGGACATTGCAGGATATGACCTTGGTCAAGCAGATATGTTCCGTCGTGCTATAGGTAGAAAGATTCCAGAAGAGATGGCAATACTAATTCCTCAGTTCGTAAAAGACGGTGAAGCTCAAGGTATTGACAAAGACGCTGTAAACACTATTGCAGAATGGCTGTCCAATGCAGCTGCTTATCAGTTTAACAAATCCCATTCGGCAGCCTATGGGTACACTTGCTACCAAACCGCATATTTGAAAGCCCATTATCCTGCTGAGTATTTCTGCGCTTATCTAAACGCATATAAAGGGGATAAGCAAGAAGACCTCCTCGTCTACATCAATGACGCCCGTAAACACGGTATCAAAATCCTTCCTCCTGATATCCATTCTGATACGTGCGATTGGAAAGTAGAAGTAGTAGATAGTCAGAAATGTCTACGCATGGCTCTCAATTATATTGCTGGTATTGGTGATATTTGTTTGCCTTGCACGAATCCGTTTAACCTACCGAAGAATAAAGTGGAAAATCTTATCAAGGCTGGCGCACTTGACTCCTACGGAGACAGACAATATATGCTTGATAACCTATATAAATCTGGTGAAGTCGAGAAACTACAGAAGAAACTGAAGACAGCAGAAGAACGAATCAAGAAGAATAGAATCATTTATGAGTCAGCCAAGGACGGGACGAAGAAAAAAGCAGAGGCTTATAAAAAGATGATGAAGTACGACACGGATAAATGGGATATAGTCGGGAAACTTCAAAAAATAGAAAACACAGCACGCGGCGATTTCAATATCCAGCAAGGCGAGATGGAAGTATTGTCCATGACCTTTGAAGATATTTTCTCCCGATTCGATATATCTAAGTTTCAAGAGCCAGACGCGGATAATCAAGATAGCCGTGAGAATCGCTATGTCCTCGGTGTAGTACGTCGCATCAAACACTGGAAACAACGCAACGGTAAGCCCATGATGTTCTTCACATTAGAATGTCCTAGTGGAAAACAATATGATTTGGTTATGTTCAACTATGTATATACAGATATAGAGTTAAACAAAGTTTATAAGATGGTGTTACAAGGCAATAAGTTCCGTAGACTGGCATAAGTCTTGTATTTGTGGTATGATGAGTGTAGATGGCTAAACGGAACAGGGAGGATTGAGTGCATTGAGTAGATATGACCATACAAAATACCCAGCTCGTTGCCTAAGAGACGCCTTAACAAAATATATGAAAGACAATGATATTACCCCAGCAGAACTATGTAGGCGCGTCGGATGGAAACCACAGTATTACAGCAGGCTTTCCAAAATAGACTGGGTATTGACAAGCAAGGCCGTATATAAGGTAGAGAAAGCACTAGGCATACAACTACCAGACCCAGAGGGGTACGATAAAAAGATTGAGCTAGAGGAGACTGCTAAAAAACTAGCCGAGATATATCCTCCAGCGTTTATACAGTTTGCACTCACAGTGACAGGATACAAACTTCTAATGGCTACATATGCTAACTGCACCGATGATGAGAAGCTACGCGAAGACCAGCGTGTCTACCATAAGGGTTTGAAAAAGCTCCTTGAGCTAGGACTCCCCGACTCTAGTGCCAATGTTATAGGCAGATATATGGATAAGATTAATAAGATAGTAGATAAATGACAATATAAAAGGCCCACTCTTCGGAGTGGGTCTTCTTTTTTTTATATCATGCCTTCATCTGAACGCTCAATAGAGTCCTTATCATCCATGATATTTAGCTTCTGGATTACCCTTGATGGAGATGTTGGGGCTGAGACTTCTATTTGTTCGGCTGGCTCAACATTTTTAGCTTGCTCGTTAGTAATCTTAGTATCCTTTTCATTACTAGTACCATAACTAACGTTATTAGCTTCTATATTATCACTTATATTATCTTTCTTTTTAGCTAACTTATTATTCCGCTCAATCCTTCTTTCTGCTCGTGAGTCTATTATTGGCCCTAATAGTCTTCTTCTATCCTCTTTTGTTGTTGGATTTTCTGCTTCTTTCATTATTAACATTGTTATCGCCATAGACTTTGATACTCCAAGTCTTGTAGACATATTATCAAGTTCCTTGGCTACATCCTCGTCAAGCGACACAGAAGTTACTTTAATCATTAGTCTCACCTTCCATATAACTGCGTGCATTAGCAAACACGGCATCGTTAAACTTCACATACGGCGCATCGGAGAAATATTTCTCAATGTATTCCGTTCCACCGCCGATGATATACAGGCGGTCAAGCTCTTTGAAGTTCCAGTGCTTGCGATAGATACGGTTCTTGATTCCAGTGGCAATGGCAGCGAAAGCTCTTTCTGCATCTTCTGAAACCTTACTAATGTACTTACGCGCTCTGTAGTCCTCAATCTCGAACCCAAGCTTAGTAGCTACAGCCTCAGCAATATCCTGATAAGCGTTGATAACGCCTAAGTCGAACGAGCCGCTACGGTCACTCACATATGTACCTTCGTCGAAGTATGCTACATCTACGGTCTTCTGGCCAATATCGATGATACCTACAATATCCTTGCGGATGGACGGGTCTTGACGGCACAGCAGCCCATAGAAGCTCTCCGATTGGGCATACACAGAGATACTAGTGATATCGATAGTACGCTCGACACCATTGTACTTAACGTCATATTTGCCCTTCAGCTTTTCAAGAGACGGTTTCATGCGTACATAGTCGCCGATTGGCAAACCAAGCAGAACTTTATCCGAGAAGTCGCCATCGGTCATCTTACAGATAGCCGTCAACATGAAGATTTTATGGCGCAGCATGTCTTCTTTATCGAACGGAGACTCGCCAGCCATCTTGAGAGCTGACATACCGACGAAATAGTCCTGCTCATCAATAGTAATCATCATATCCGATTTGTCTCTCAGCGTGTAGTTGTCGTTGCACGCATAGTACACTGACGGGAATCCTACTTCCTTCTTCCCATTAAATACTTTAGTATTGCCATATCCTACGTCTACGCTAATCATGTCGTTACCTCCTACATTACGTAAGTTGTTATTAACTACATATATAATATATCATATATAGCGTTAGTAGTCAACGGTTCTGTTAACTTTTATAAATTTTATTTTTCTGCTTGACATAGGCCATTAAACTGTATTATCATTGTAGATGAAGCGAAAAACAAAATAAAAAGCCCCACACGAGCTACCAACTCATGTGAGGCAACCAAACGAGAACCGAACTCTCGTAAGGCTATCCAGAAAAGGTACTTGGAACTACCTAATCTGGTAAATCAGCAGAAGGTAAAACCTTGATACTGTTGATTTCTAAGTCTTATTATAGCACAAAAAGATAAAAACTGCAACGTCTTTGGTGCTCCGAGAGGGGTTCCAAGGGCGTTTTTTTATTGAGTTTTTTTGCTGAAAGCGAGGCCAGCGGCTTAATATTGGTCGGCGGTGGAACAGTACATACTATACTTGGCCACTCGCTATCTGCCTGACTCGGCAGGATAAATATATTAGTTGGTTCGTACAGCCGATGATGAGAAATGTACCGGCTTCCGTCTCAGCTCAAGAGATGGGATAACGTAAGGGGTTAGAAAGCCACAGCCAAGACCTCAAAAAGCCTGACCACTTCGGGTGAAGGTTAAAAATAGGCGAAACAGCGGTAACGCGCTGGGTGGAGTCGAGGTGTACTCTGTGATGGAGTGCATGAAATGGTCGCGATTCTCGTATGGTATCAGGCGAGAGGGAGTATGACAAAGAGCTGGAAACGGCTCGGCAAGTAGGCAGCTGTAGAGATACAGTAGACGGTCGCGGATGCTTGTAAAAAGTCATATATGGTCTAGTAATAGGCCGTAGAGTCTGGGTGATTCAGCTTCGGTTGTTTCTGACTTCTTGATTTTCTCGATGGGAGAAGTCTGCCCAAATCTCCAAAGATACTACGTATTAGCGGTGGCTTCGCCCCCACTAAGATATTTTCTCGAATCGAAAGAAGTATATGTTGCGCCCCTGAAGCGACTCAGAGCGTATCACGAACCTGCCTGACGGCAGAACCCTGATACTACAGCCCTTCCTCGCCTGACTGACTGAGCTAATATATTATCGTATATGTTAGTATTATAGTATATATGTAAGTAATTAACGTAGCTAGTATGCTTATTATTATAGTGTACTAGCTTATTTTATTGCACATATCATATATTATGGTATTTACTTGTCACATCTTCCTTCTTAGTATCGGTTTATAGTCTTGTTCTTATTAAGATTGTAGTGTCTTCCAGACGTTCTGATGTATTTGCATCTTAGTTTGAGAGTTGGTAGTATCGAGACCGGCAGTTAATTTTTCAACTATTTTAGAAATAAAGGGTTTACAACAGTTGATGTGTGTGGTATAATCTTATTCGTGTTGTGAGCACAGAATAGGAGGTATTAGCATGACGATTGTAATTGATGAGGAAGTAGCTATAGCCAGCCCTGAGTTCGTGGGAAATTTCATAACTATTCTCTTTAATGCTTTCTTGGATGCGAATAATATACATGTTTTCGATGATGATGGGTTTCAGGTAGAATTGAATCCGATAGATGTGAAGCTGAAAAAGGAGGAAGAATAATGGACGATATGACTAAAGAGATGAAGAGAATCGAGGAAGAGCTGCATAAGCCGTTTAGCATAGAAGAGCTTGAGTGGGTTGTCAGTTCTACGTGGGCCAATGGCTCTAAGGGTATCATTGCTCCATATATGTCCGCGCGTGCTGTGATGAATCGCCTCGACAGTGTGTTCGGTGTTAACGGATGGTCAGTATCATATAAGATTGCGGACGAGCTTGGCGTAATCTGTAGTCTCAGAGCCAAGGTTAGTGATGAATGGGTAGAAAAACAGGACGGTAGTGGATTCACTAAGGTAGAACCTCTTAAGGGTGGCATTAGTGGTGCGCTTAAGCGTGCGGCTAGTTGCCTCGGCATTGGCCGTTACTTGTATAAACTCCCTACTGTCTTTGTCGATTTGGATGATAAGAAGTTCAAGGGCAAGGTTGTTGGTCTTCCCGATGAGTTCGTCCCAGAAGATGAGCGTCAAAGTCTATCTGAGGTGAAGATTGAGTACACATTTGGTGGCCATGCTAACACCAATCCAGCGCCGAAGGGAGAGCTTACAGAGGAAGTCAAGGCTGCTATGGAGTACGTCGTTCATGACGATAAGTACAGCAGCGGTAAGAAGATGGGCGAGGTATGGAACAATAGTCTGAAGTTCCTAGCGAAGAGCAAAGACCAGTCTCAGGCTAATGCTGCCAAGATTGTGGCAAGATATAAAGGTGTCTCGATTTGATAGACGTAGGGAAGTTCACGAGCTTACCTCTGAATATAAGACTGCATCGCTGCTGTATGATGTGGCTTAACGCTAATCAGATAAGGCCATACGTTAATGGTAAACCGTGCCGTGACTATTGGAAGGTGAGAGCCTACTTGAAGAAGCTCCCTGACATATCGGTGAGAAATATCGCCGTGATGTTAGATGAATATCCGTACTCCTGTGATATATACTCTCTGGAAGACAGAGCTAAGAAATATGTGGATGAGAAGAACGCCGAAGCTGCCAAGACTAAAGCCGCCACTATCGAATCGGGAGAATATTCTATCGACCTTGAAGCATTTTTGAGGGAGGGATGATATGGACGTAAGAGGACTTGTAAACCAAGTAGACCTCGTTGATTACGTAGAGAAATATACGGATTTGACGCCGCAGGGAGATGTGTTCCGCGGTGTATGCCCTATTTGTGGCCATGATAACAATACTGAGTTTGTTGTGTATGACCATAAGACATTTCACTGCTGGGCATGTCACGCAAGTGGCGATGTTATCAACTTTATCAAGGATAAGGATAGCGTTGATTTCTATACTGCCGTTGAGAAGCTGGCCGATGAGCTGAATGTGGACATCGAACATGATGCCACGTACCAGTCTAGGAAAAAAGCTGTATCGGATAATAAGGAGTGGGCTTTAGCTTGTAAGAAAAACCTGAAAACGGTAGAGCGGTATCTTGAAGAACGTCGCGGGCTGAACCCTGAGACGATGGATTACTTCCAATTAGGAGCTGATTCCTACGGAAATGTATCTATCCCGTTTATCGATGTGAATGGACGATATGTAGGCCATGCCGTTAGACGCTTCGAGGGAACACCAAAATATCTTACTAACAAGAACTCAGATATATTTACTAAGTCGGAGTTCCTGTATAACCTACGAGGAGCTAAAGAAAAGTTAGATAACAGGCTGTATCTCGTAGAAGGCTTCTTCTGTGCCATGAGCCTTTATCAAGAGGATAGAGCAGCTGTGGCCTATAACAGCAGCCAACCGACAAAGCAACAGCTTGTTAAGATTGCAGCGTTACAGAGAATGTATCCAGAGCTGACCGTGATTCTAGTTCCAGATAATGACGGGATAGCCTATGGTCTTTTGGATAAGGTACGTAAGAAT
>ENA-ORMS01002277-ORMS01002277.1-human-gut-metagenome-genome-assembly--contig:-NODE-2277-length-14033-cov-3.083274_pt1 | contig 14033 bp, 13 predicted proteins | sample MGYA00242104_ERZ508997 | MGnify/ENA primary metagenome ERZ508997 (study PRJEB26280, sample SAMEA2338704) | human gut metagenome | biome: human gut; feature: human-associated habitat; material: faeces... | reverse complement strand
TCCATACAGACAAAGCCGAGTCCTTTCACAAATTCGCCGTCATTGTTTTCGGCTATTGATTCGCCATAGCCCGCATAATCGAAAAACTCGTCAATGCAACCGCAGTAAACCGTTTTTGCCGCAAGCTTTTTATCACGGATTGAGCTGTATTCCGTGTTCAGTCGGACATCAATACCATCAAACAAGTGTTCAAAAATTTGTGTATAGCCACCTTGCGGGATACCCTGATATCTGTCAGAGAAGTAATTGTTATCATAGGTAAAGCGCAGTGGAAGTCGCTTTATTATGAATGCTGGAAGATCGCTGCATTTGCGTCCCCACTGCTTTTCGGTGTATTCTTTTATCAGCTTTTCATAAACATCTGTTCCAACTAATGACAAAGCCTGTTCTTCAAGATTGTTGGGTTCTGTGATATGCAATTCCGATATCTGGTTCGCAATTATCTCCTTTGCTTCTGCAGGGGTTCTAATTCCCCACATTCTGCTAAAAGTGTTCATATTGAACGGCAGATTATAAATCTCATTTTTATATACCGCAATCGGAGAATTAACGAAATTATTAAACTTGGCATATCTGTTAACATAATCCCATACCGCTTTGTCAGATGTGTGAAAAATATGAGCACCGTAATGGTGAACATTTATTCCATGCAAATTCTCGGTATAGCAGTTTCCACCAATGTGAGAGCGGCGCTCAATAACAAGGCACCTTTTTCCACAGTCAGTCATCTCGCGGGAAAATACCGCGCCAAAGAAACCCGCTCCGACAATAAGATAATCGTACATCATATTCTCCTGAACCATTTAAAAACCTTTTTCACCAAAAACCTTCTTTGGCTTTCCGGAGGAAACAACCGGTACCATGCTCTCTTTCTGAACGAACAAAACAAATCCAGTCTTGGCACCTCCAGTATATCCGTGCCATTCTTAAAACAATGATGAATATATATACCTGTAAATATTTCTCCAAGATATCCATCTGTGCGATCAGACTGAAAATCACCATGGATCCTTTTTCGCTGATCGAATTTCTCCAAAACAGAAAAAAGCACATTACAGTATTCTTTATAATGCTTTCTGTCCATTATAAACATATTGCAAAAGTACTGGTTATTCTGTGAAAGATACTCCTGTGCATCAGCAGAAAACTCGGGGAAATGTTCTGAAATTATCTGAATAAACAGATCAAGATCTTCACTGTAATGATACAATGAAGTACAATAATGTTTACGTGCTGTAAGTCCCATATTCTCACTTCTTGGGACAATGAGCTGATGAGAGGTGATTATTCTCATCCACTCATCAGAAGTGCCCAGCATTGAAGAATCATGCAGTTTCCCCAATGCAACATATGGCTTTTTTATAGCTGTATTAGCACTGAAAAAACGGCGGTAATGACAAAAACCATAATAATCTGCATTGATATTCTTCCAGACATAATAGTGCGCGGTAAGCTCACAATATTCATGGTTTTTATTAGATATATTGTCACCAGTGTTATCAGGCAAAGATCCCTCCACTGGCTTTGATATGGCGGCGCCACACTGTATCGGTTCAAAAAGCGGAGGAACTGTCTCAAAATCTTTATGGCAACACATAAATAATCTGATGTTATTCATTTTTTCACTTCCGGAAGCTTTCCAGTGGAAAGAAATTCTTCATATTGATCGCATATTCCTTCAGTTTCGCCGAAATCAATCTGTTTTCCATGGTCAAGCCAGAGTACTTTGTTGCACATCCTGCGCACCTGAGAAATTGAATGAGACACCAGAATCGTTGCCTTACCATTCTGGATTATCTCTTTCATTTTGGCTTCGCTTTTTTCTCTAAACGCGCCATCACCAACTGAAAGCACTTCATCAAGAATAAGGATTTCAGGCTCAACCATGCTGGCAATTGAAAAGGCTATTCTGGATTTCATTCCTGACGAAAGCTGCTTAAATGGTCTTTCCTCAAATTCTTTCAGCCCGGAAAACTCCAATATCTCAGGGTACTTTTCGTCCATGAATTTTCTTGTATATCCAAGCATTGCCCCACGCAAATATGCATTTTCTTTAAGGTTAAGATCTCCGTCAAAACCACTCGCAAGTTCTAGCAATGCGGCTATCTTGCCATGTACTTTGACATAGCCTGTCGAAGGGCGCATTATCTGCGTCACGACCTTCAACAATGTTGATTTTCCCGCGCCATTGGTTCCTATTATGCCAAGCATATCACCAGCGTAAAGTGTGAATGATACGCCATTTACAGCCATGAAGGAATCTACATGATATGAATGGGTTAGTTTTTTCATAATAAATTCCTTTAACCCGATATTACGCAGATCACCAGTTATATATTTGACAGATACATTGCATGCTTCAATAACAACTTCGTTCATTTTTTCTCCAATCATATATAATAAAGGAATTTATAATTCTTTTTCTTATATATCAAAGCACCAATCAATAGAACTACAATGGCATAACCAGCTGACAAAAGATGGATTTCAATTCCCGGTATTGTATCTTTAAGTATTATCGACCGGAAATAGCTAATATAGACATACAACGGATTGATCAGGAATAAAGACTGTATAGCTGGCTCATAGCTGTCTACCGTATAAAATATTGCGGAAACATACATAAGTAGCAGCGTAAAAATATCATACAAATACCTTAAGTCTCTGAACATCAGATATAGGGCAGACAAAATCAATCCCAACCCCAGATTAAATGCAACAAGGCATCCTACCGGATACAGGAGCATAATAAAACGCCAGCTGAATGAAACTCCATCAAATATGCAAAATACAAAAAGTACACATATATTTATTCCAAAGTTGATAAGAGATGAGACATTTCTTGATAGCAAAAACATATACTTAGGCACATTGACCTTGGTAAATATCGATGCATTCTCATATAATGCAGTCATTCCGGTTGAAGTTGATTCGCGATAGTAGCTGTATAACAGATTTCCACAGAACAAATATATAATGTAGTGTTCCATATTTCTTCCAAAAAACTGCGTAAAGACTAATGCCATAACTCCAAGCGTCATGAGCGGACCAAGCACGCTCCAAAGCATACCCAAAACAGTACGCTTGTACTTTCTTGTAAAGTCACGCTTTACAAGTTCCTCAAAAAGGAACCTGTATCTTTTGATTTTCTCTATCATCTATGACCCCAATTTCTCATCTGAACAAAGGTTTTGTGCAAGACATAATGGATTGTCGATCACTAAATCTAATCCATTGTCCGGTATTCTATCTGCTGAAAAGCCAAAGCCATAAAGACATGCTGCAAAATGAACATTTGCTTTCTGCGCACCATGCAAATCGCCAATACTGTCGCCAACAAGAAGCGTATTTTCAGGTAATGTCCCAAGTTCACTCATGCACATTTCAAGTATACTTGCCTTCGTCCTAGTATCTTCTTTGTCCATACCGTGAATAGTATCGAAAAATACAGATATACCAAGATACTCAAGTATTTCTTTGGCTAAGCTTTCTTCCTTTAGAGTAGCCACTGCCAACAAATACCCTTTATTGCGTAAAGTGGTCAGAGTTTGAAGCATACCATTATATAATTTTGTCCCATGAGTTCCGACCTGCTTGTAATGTTCACGATATATGGACACCGCTTTTTTTGCTTCAGTTTCCGAAAAACCAAATCTTGAGCGATACGTATCGAGTAATGCACCGCCAATAATTCCATCAAGCTGTTCCGCTGACGGCGCCTGTTTTCCCATGCAGACATTGGCATATCTATGGCATTCTAAAATTCCTGGCGAAGTGTCTGCGAGCGTTCCATCCAAGTCAAAAACGACCAACTTAATGTGCATGTTCAATCGCTCCATTCAAAATATTTACTTTTGGTTATAGAATGAATTTTTATCTTTTGCCTGATCTGACTGATCTGCTTGGCAATTGCACGATTCTTATCTTCAAGTTTGTCTACCAATATGCTATTTACAAGCTTTTCAGAGCAATAATTGATGCGTACGTCCTGTGCAAATCCGTCAAAACCTGCAATAGACACTTCCTTTACACCAATCTTGACTAAAAGCCTTATCATCATCATGCCTGAATTATCAGGTTCTTCGCTGCCAAAGTCACAAAGACCCGCATAATCGACATATATTCCATCTGATACAACTGAAGGCAGATTGGATGTTAATATCAACTTTGCAGAAAGCTTATCAGGATCTATGCCATAAAGTCGTTTTAAATTGCTGACAAACACAAAATCACTTGTATATCCTTCATAGCAGCCATTGATTGAGATCATAACCGGTAACTCGCGTTCGATATATTCTTTCACAATTTGCTTTGAACTTACAATACTATGGCCAGGGGCAAGCAGCAGTATCTTTCTGCCCAATATCATTCGTTTTAATTCTGAAATACTTGCATTGTCATCGACTTCATGGTTCTGAAAGCTGTAATACATTTTTTCAGCCAACGTTTTAGAATAGACATCGCGCTGTTCTGATGGCAGATTTTTCAAAATCAGATCTATCTCATTCATCGTCAGCGTTTGCTTGTTCATGAGATAAGACGCATAGTTAGGATGGCATTTGTGGACAGCAGCAATATAGTAATTTGCATTATACCCCCAGCTGTGCTTTAGCTGTATCGGATGCACTATATTGTCCAATATTTCATATATCGGCACCATATTATATTTCTGACCACATGTATCATTAATATATTGTGCGATAAGCTCAGTACAAAGATTTCCTGCCCCTCTGCCCATTCCGTATACTGAACAGTCCACTATGAATTGCCTAGACGAACGGTGTTCAATAATATACTGCGCATTGGCAAAAGACATCTGCAAATTGTTGTGAGAATGAAATCCAATTTTTATTCCAGGATCAAGATTATTGTCAATCAGGTAAACAAATCTCATTAACTCGTCACGGCAGAGTATTCCAAGCGTATCAACAAGATAAAAAGCATACGGTTTAAGTAAGTTTACCCGTTCTATCAACTCGATAAGCTGCTTATCGGTATAAGAAGTAGTGCCGACAGGTTGCATGCATACCTTATATCCCTTTTCCATTAAACAGCGAGCATATCTTTCTGCTTTTGCTATTTCCGCTTCATTGCGGTGAAATGTCAGACGAACAATATCCAGGCCGCATTCCTGAGCTGGCAAAAGTGAAACCGGATCCATTTCCTTTTCGCCAATCGCTATCATTGCAGCCCGAAGACTCATACCTCTGTTCCCGCATTTTCTATCAAGCTCTTCACAGCTGTAATACAGGGATTCATCGTCCGAATGTTCAATATCGGTCAAAAAACCTGTTTCAATGATATCAATTCTAGCTTCAGACAGCTTAGTGCAAATCTCTTTTATTGAGTTATTTCCAAAGTTCCAGGAATTCACATATCCACCGTCACGGAGTGTACAGTCAAGAAGTACGATATCACTCATTATTCAGTTCTCCATTTGCATTTTTTCTTTTATAAGAAGAATGACTTTTTCAAGATCTTTTGGGGTATCAACAGAAATAGAATCAGAATTAACAAGAGTAAAATAAATTTCTTTTCCATTTTCGATAAATCTCAAGTGGTCTATATCCTCAATTCTTTCATTTACCCCTTGCCTTGTGCTGACAAAAAAGTCAAGACCTTCTTTAGTAAAGCATTCTATACCAACATATTTATAATAGGAAAATAAAAGAGTACCCCTAGGATATGGCACAGGGGTTCTTGACATATATATACCACGCATATCTTCATTAAGCACAACTTTTAGATTTGCAAAATCAATCGTTTCAGCAGGATCAGTCAATTTTCTAACCGCACCTCGATAGTACACTCTTTTCATGCTTTCATCGGGGATGACATTATCTATGTTTTCAGCAGACACAAGAGGTTCATCACCATTTATGCAAACATAATAATCTGCTTTGATATTCCGCGAAACTTCATGTACTCTGGAAATATGCTCAGGAAGATTATCTGATGTCATAACATAATTCATTGAAAAATCGCGGCAAACTTGTGCTATTCTTTCATCATCTGTTGCAACATATATGTCATTAATTTTCTTTGACTTCTTCACCTGATTATAAACCCACCATATCATAGGCTTTCCACAGATATCTGCCAATGGTTTGCCCGGAAAACGAGTTGACTTATATCTTGCAGGAATCACTGCCACTATTTTCATAATATCCTCCTAAATTGTGCTCTATCTGCCGTATTTACCAAATATGAATATGCCTGTCTAATAAAAAACTTATTTTCTTCATTACGATACTCTCTTGTCAGTTTTTCGGGTTCTCGGCAGCGAATTTCTTCATAAATTCGCCAAAGCTCTGCAAATTCTTATCCTTGTCGGCAATAATAAGATTCTGTACACCGCCTATAGTGTCTACTGGCCAAGTAACATTTATGTCAGGATCATTCCACATGATGCCATCATCATATTCACCATAGAATTTTTCAGCGCACTTATAAGATACGACGCTTTCCTCAAGCACCAAATATCCATGTGCACAGCCACCGGGGACTAGTATCTCGTTATGTTTTTGGCCTACGAGATCAAAACCAAGCCATTTTTTAAAAGTCGGACTGTCAGGCCTGAGATCAACGACAACATCATAAACATGCCCACAAATGCAACGCACGAGTTTAGGCTGCTGTTTTTCACGCTGAAAATGCAAAGCACGGATCACGCCTTTAAAACTGGTTGTGTAAAAAACCTCGGCTAAGTCGTGTTCTATTCCATTTGCAGCAAAGACCTCTTTTGAATAGTCTTTGGTAAAGCAACCACGAATATCATCGGCATTAAAAGGCGTAACCTCAATGAGTCCGGGTATAACAGTTTCATGAAACTCAAACTTCTGTATCATCTCTGCTCCTTTAACCATGCGACAGTCTTTTTTATTCCATCGCTGAAATCTACCTGTGCATTATATCCTGTATCCGAAGTTATTTCATCGCAGCTGTATTCCTCACGAGGTAACGAAACCCCATTAAAAGGAACTTCGCCAAGATAAAGAGGTATAGTAGTATCTATTGAATCTCGTATTAAAGTAATATATTCCTTGAGTTTTCTTGATTTACCGCTGCCGATATAATACGAACAATTTGATTTACCGTTTTTTCCACACAGATAAAGGCCATTTATCGTATCAGTAATGTATACAAAATCGTAATTTTGTTCACCAGCAGTAAATGAAGCTCGCTCGCCTGACAGCATCTTTTTTGAAGCCATGTTTACGAAATTCATTGTCGTGTTACCCACGCCATATGTGTTGGAAATAATACACCAAATATGCTCAATACCGCACGAATTAGCCACGGCCTTGCTCATATACTGAGCAGCTGTTTTAGCAGTTCCATAGCAGCTTACCGCGTTCGGCGTTGATCCATTCTGGCCAATATACGCCATACAATCTTTCTGAGCAAGTGTTCCCGCACCTACAAAGCGCTTTATTCCCATGGCAGCAGCAGTTTTAACTGCGTCACAAGTGTACTGCGCATTCTGCAGCTGCAACGCATAATCCGCACGTGCAGCACCGGACGATCCAGCCCAAGCCATATGATAGATCACGTCAATATCAGAATCTGTAATCTTTTCTGCAAGCTCTGAAAAATTCTTCATATCAAAGCTTACAAACTGCGCTTCTTCAGAGATTCTGGAACAGCAGCCATCCATATCAGCCGCAATAACTTTAACATTATTTTCGATCAGCTTTTTAACCAGAAGTGATCCAAGAAACCCATTCGCCCCAGTCACCAGCGCCTTTTTCATACTCATTCCTCCAAGAATTCTCTGATCTGTCTGTCCATGACCGCACTAACATCATCACCTGCAAGATAAGCCTTGCTCCATTCAACGGTCTTGGCAATTGCGTCATCAATATGCCAGTGTGGCTTCCATGACAATGCCTTTTTTATCTTTGAGCAGTCGAGCTTAAGGAAATTTGCCTCATGAGGCGCATTAGACTCACTAACATTCTTCCACGTCGCATTTTCTCCCCATTCCTTGCAGAAAATATCCACCAGATTGCCTGTATCAATACAATCACAGTCATCAGGTCCAACATTGTAGTTACCAGCAACAGCAGGATTATTGAACTGAGTAGCCGCAAGTTTAAGGTATGCAACAACAGGTTCCAGAACATGCTGGTACGGCCTTGTTGAATATGGATTTCTTACAACTATTTCGGAACTGCTTTCCATAGCTCTAATGCAATCAGGAATTATACGATCCTTGGCAAAATCACCCCCGCCGATAACATTACCCGCGCGGCAGGTCGATACTGCAACGCCGTTATCTTTAAGGAAAGATTTAATATATGATGATGTAACAAGTTCAGAACAAGACTTTGAATTGCTGTATGGATCATATCCATCTAGAGCATCTGTTTCTCTGTAACCCCATTCCCATTCGTTGTTCCTATAAACTTTGTCGGTTGTTACATTGACAAAACTCTTTACGCTGTCACAAAGCCGAATTGCTTCACAAATATTTACCGTACCCATAACATTTGTTTCATAGGTATATACGGGATTGATATAACTTTCACGAACAATCGGCTGTGCCGCCATATGTATCACTATTTCGGGCTTGTATTCCTGCATTGTTTCACAGAGTTTTTTCAGGTCGCGGATATCCCCTATAACATTCACAATATCATTGCTTGTCCCGGAAATGTCAAACAAACTGGGCGTGGTAGGAGGTTCCAGTGCATATCCTACAACTTTTGCGCCATGCATAGCAAGGACCCTGCACATCCAACTGCCCTTAAAGCCAGTATGCCCTGTTACCAATACTGTTTTTCCATTATAAAAATCAAGTCTGCTCATCAGTCGGTCCACACTTTCCATGGAGCATTTCCACTTGCCCACATTTTTTCTAGCTGTTCTTTTTCCCGCACAGTATCCATGCACTGCCAAAATCCGTCGTGCTTGTATGCCATAAGCTGTCCAAGCTTTGCAACAGTTTCCAAAGGCGTTTTTTCAAGTATTGAGGAATCGCCCTCAATATAATCAATAAACTGGTTTTCACAAATCATGAACCCAATATTGATCATATTTCCATCGCCTTGGGTCTTTTCACGGAACTCACTTATCCTGCCATCAGGCATGATATCTAATACGCCAAATCTCTGGCCGGCATTGTATGCTGACATTGTGACCATCTTTCCATGTGACTTATGATAATTTACAAGTTCCGAGATATTTATGTCAGATACCCCATCGCCATATGTCAGCATAAACGGTTCACCGTCCAGATAATCACGCACGCGTTTTACTCTGCCGCCAGTCATGGTATTAAGCCCAGTATCAACAACAGTCACCTTCCATTTTTCAGAATGATTCTGGTGAACTGTCATCTCATTTCTTCCATTTGTAAAATCAAACGTTATATCAGAAGTATGAAGAAAATAGTCGGCAAAATACTCTTTAATAACATGCTGCTTATATCCTGCGCATATAACGAACTCGTTGTATCCATATGTGCTGTAAAGTTTCATGATATGGAGCATGATTGGCATTCCGCCAAGATCAATCATTGGTTTGGGCTTAAATTGGCTCTCTTCACTTATTCTGGTCCCAAATCCTCCAGCGAGAATCACAACTTTCATGATATCCTCCTTCATCGGATGTTTCAAAGCTTAATTCTGAATTTATTTATTCTTGTGTTTTGTAAGAAATCGGTATATTTTCTTTAAGAAAGGTCCAAATGGTCCATCGCCTATTTTACGAAGCTTCATAACGATTTTCCAGGTATTAGAGTTATAGATTTCGTTCAGTTTCGCTTCTGCTTTTGTGTTTGAAGCGACCGATTTATGTGCCTCTCTGTTCTTAACAAGCATTGATTCAAAGGTGGATCTTCTCATAAGCACCAGATCGTCTGTTTCGAGTTGTGAATAATCAATCTCACAAATGTTTCTTCCAAATCCGGACAAAGTAAGATAGTTCTCGGGGAGTATTGCCATCCTGTTATCAATATACTTTGCCTTTGGACTGTTCTGTTCTGCCGGTACCTCATATTCTGATGTCAGTATAAGTCTGAACCTCTGACCAAGCGTATATTGACCATAAAGGTACTTGGAGTGATAAGTATCTAAAACCCTCATAAACATTTCATTACCGGGTTGCGCACCAAAAACATGATCGTTATACTCAGTAGAATTTTCAAGTCCAACAAACGAACCAAAGCACCGGCAAAAGTTAAGGGTATTATTTATTATTACGCAGTCATCAATGAAATACCCGCCTGTCTCACATATTTTCTTAATAGCAAGATATTGGCATGCTCCTCTCATATTACCGTCATCGATCATTTTTTCAGCAATCTCATCTGCATCCGAACTGGTTAAAACAATCATCTCACAATCATGGGTGAGTGCCCTGTCATGTATATCAGCTATTTCTTCTTTGCTATAATCATGCGTAAACCCGTTCAAGTAAATAATGTTCGGGATATGTCCACCTGTTATCTTCAATAATCCGCTGAACTTGTTCATGAGATTTGAATTAATAATCCCAGTCGACAAAAACATTGCTGCATACTCGTTAAGCTCATCGATATAATAGTCCATAAACATCCATTTTGAATCGATGTTATAACTCAGACGATATGCGACATATTTCTGAATATATTTCGTATACTTGGGATTATGATTAGCGAGCAAATGCTTTTCAGCGTCTATCGCCTGAAGGGTGAGTCTTAAGTCACCTGCGCCATTTGCACTAAGTCCGTCATCCGTTCTTTTATAATAATATACGACGTCTTTTATCCCTACAATGCTCTTGGCATAAGATATAAGTCCAGGTATATAAGAGGCATCATCAAAAACGAATTCAGGAATCTCTCCGCATCTAATGAACAAATCTTTACGAATAATCTTATTCCAGAATTCCGGGCCTGTACAACACGCCTCAGCGACACTGTAAACCTGATCCTTGAACACTTTATATGGGCTAGAATACAATTCCCCACTTGGTTTCGCGCGAATACAATCGGCGCTTCCCACTACAATATCCGCGCCGCCCTTGTAACTCATCGCTGCATTATACAGCTTTTCTAACGCCCGGCAGTCTATCTCATCATCTGCGTCGCACATAAATATATAATCGGCCCTGGCGTTAAGAACTGCCTGATATCTTCCTTTAGCCGGATAATCATAGTGCTTGTCAGTATGAAGAAGGCGTATTTTTCCCGGATATTTTTCTATATAATGCTCTACTATCTCACAAGTTGAATCCGTTGACCAATTGTCAACGATCACCATCTCTGCTTGCTTAAATGTCTGGGACAAAAAAGAGCCGATAATAGTGTGCATATGTTTTTCGCCATTATAGACAGGTGTACATACCGAAACAAGAGGTTTATCCATCATTCTCCTCCAAAATCATCATATAATAATCAATTGCCATATCCAACTCCAAAAAGCTGCCTGGAATGAATAGTTTTCTCGAATCACGGTTAAAATGTCTGAATAAGCTATTCTTCAGTACTTTGAACTCAGGCGTTGATGTAAAGACGCGGTTTTTGGTAATTAAATCCATAAGCATTATTGCCTTTGTATCATAGTCATGTATAAACATCGGAGATAGGATCGTAGTAGAAGATACCGCCATAATAATCTTTTGTTCAACATTTTTATCAGCAGCTATTATTTCCCACGGAACACTAACATTCTTCATCAGCTTATAGCCTTTATCAGAAAACTGCTCGAAAGTAGAACGCGGATGAAGCTTAACAATAATATTTTCCTTACCAACTTTATCAGCAATTCGGTCAAGCAGCTGCATTTCATTATTGTTTATGAATTCATCATGAAAAGGTTCTGAAAAATAAATGTATTTTTCACTGGGAAGCGCTTCCCAACCAAAAACATCTTTTAAAGTTTCATAAACACTGTCAGTCATTTTAGGAATCGACATGATCGGAATCTCATTTGAATGCTGACACAATTCCGGCTCATATACCAATACTCCCGCGTAATTATTTTCAAACCTGAACTCAGACGGCACTTTGGAAATGTCAGTACAGATACCACTCCTGATTTTTATTATATTATTGTTATTACGAGAATACGTATCGGTTCCGTCTTCAAAAAGATATATTTTAGGAGAGTTGCCGAATCTTCTACAAAAGCTGAAGTATGCAAGATAAAAATAGGAAGCGGTAAGTGTAGGAATATATATTGTATCATACTGCTTTTTCAGCCAGGGTTCATCATATAAAAAAGATGCCGGGTCTTTTGTCATTGATGAACGCTTGGTTGAGGCCTTTTCATTTAGTTCGACAGAGTCCTTCCAATACTCCTTAGAATAGAAAACATTCGCAAAAATCCCTTTTTTTTCAATCTTAGGAATTATATTAGAAAAATCGCAGGAATGTGTCAGAACCAGATCAGCTTCTTCATCCTTCAAAAGCATCATTTTAATATTGATTGCATTTATCAGATGATAAAATGTTTCGCATCTGAACAGTGTCATTTATTACCCTCCTAATTTAAGGAATTCATTCGTTTTTGTATATTGCCATTTTTCTCTGCAGACCATCTTACTATTGTATCAAATCCTCGGCAAAACTTCTTCAACCTTTAAAATCAAAGTAATTTTCTGAGTATGCCTGCATCTATATACGCTTGGAATGAAAGCCAACCAGATAAATCGTTATTCTGATTTTGACTTACCAGCACGGCAGCCAGCAATCGAACAAAACAATCCAAAATAATTATACCACGAAAACTCAACTTTGTCAACAGCCAAGTGTGTAGTGCTACAATTGATGTTGTATAATAAAACTTGACACCATACGCTCAAAAGGAGGGTGAGGGACATGTCAGAAGCAAAGAAATACGACAGGAGTTACAAGGAGTAGCCAGTAAAGCAAGCCACCCAAATCTTGTGTATACTCCATAAACAGTGTATAATAAAAGCAAACGAATGGAGGAAAAAGAAATGGGCAGAAAAAGAACACCTGAGGAAGAGGCAAGACGAGAGCTGATCCGAGAGCTGCTGAGCAACGCGAATGTTACTGGGATGGAGGATATCCAGAGGCTGTTAAGGGAAACGATAGCGGAGTTCCTGGAGGGCAGTCTCGACGCAGAGCTTGATGAAACACTGGGTTATGGGAGATATGACCATACTGCCAGAACCGAATCGGGAACAACAAACAGCAGAAACGGTCATAGCCGGAAAACCTTGAAAACAAGCGCGGGAAAGATAGACGTCAATATCCCGCGTGACCGAAACGGCGAGTTTGAACCGAGGATCCTACCTAAAAACCAAACCAGCATTTCAACAACAATTGAAATCAAGATAATCTCAATGTACGCCAAGGGAATGACAACATCGGATATACAGGCTCATATTAAGGATATTTACGGCATGGACATCTCGGACACAACGGTCAGCCGAATAACTGACAAAATACTTCCCGAGGCGCGGGAATGGCAGCAGAGACCGCTTGAAAGCGTGTATGCGGTAGTGTTCATGGACGCAATACATTACCACGTTCGCAGTGAAGGTCAGATAGTGAAAAAAGCTGTTTACATAGCGATAGGCGTCAATCTCGAAGGCAGGAAATCTGTGCTCGGAATGTGGGTCGGCGAGAATGAAAGCGCGAAATTCTGGGCTTCCGTGCTGAATGATCTGAAAAATCGAAAGGTCTAGGATATCCTCATTGCCTGCACAGATAACCTCACAGGGTTCAGTGAGGCGATAGCGGCTGTGTTCCCGAAAACTGACATTCAGAATTGTATAATTCACCAGCTCAGGAACTCCAGCAAATACGTTTCTTACAAGGATATAAAGGCTCTGATGGCAGATCTGAAGCGGGTTTATCAGGCTGTTGACGAGCAGTCAGCGCTTGCTGCCCTGGACGATTTCGCTGAAATCTGGGACAAGAAATATCCTAAGATCTCAAAATCCTGGAGAGAAAACTGGGCAAATCTCAGCACATATTTCAAGTTCCCGGAGGAGCTTCGGCGGCTGATTTATACGACCAATGCCATAGAGGGCTTCAATCGGCAGCTGCGTAAGGTGACTAAATCCAAGGCTGTTTT
>ENA-ORMS01002275-ORMS01002275.1-human-gut-metagenome-genome-assembly--contig:-NODE-2275-length-14070-cov-2.657581_pt1 | contig 14070 bp, 13 predicted proteins | sample MGYA00242104_ERZ508997 | MGnify/ENA primary metagenome ERZ508997 (study PRJEB26280, sample SAMEA2338704) | human gut metagenome | biome: human gut; feature: human-associated habitat; material: faeces... | reverse complement strand
GCGATAGAAGATTCGGGAGTTGATTTGGGCTCGTATTCCGGAAAAATCGGATATGTGCTTGCCACCTGCAATGCGGGGCTGAATTCGGGAGAAATCGAGTACCGCCAGAAATACGGGGAGAAAGTAGATTTCAACAGGAGCGTATCGACGCAATCCGAGTTCTACGCCCTACAAAAAGCCCTAGTTTCGGCTGTCGGTTTCGGAGGGGAGTGCTGGATGGTAAATACGGCGTGTTCGGGCTCCACCGCGGCGATAGGTCTTGCGCAGACCCTCGTCGAATCGGGAAGGTGCGACATCGTGATAGTGGGCGGGGCGGACGCGCTCGCATTGTCGAATTTTGCGGGTTTTAGCGCAATTAAAGTAGTTTCGCCTGAAAAGATTGCTCCATTCTCGACCCCCGAGGGAATGAATATAGGCGAAGGCGCCGCATTTTGGGTTGTGGAAAACCTCGGCAAAGCGCTTTTGAGGAGCGCGGAGTGCAAATGCAAAATAATCGGCCACGCAACCACAGCCGACGCACACCACCCGACCCAGCCGGATCCGCGCGGCGACGGTGTCTTCCGCACTTTAAGAAACGCCGCGGCCGACGCAGGCGTTGAAGTGAGCAACTTGGGGTGCATCAATGCCCACGGTTCTGGAACTTCCGCCAACGACAAGGCGGAGTCAAAGGGAATTGCTAAATTCCTCGGAGGGCTCGATGTTCCCGTGACATCAACAAAGTCCTACATGGGGCACTGCATGGGAGCAACAGGCATACTCGAAGCAACATGCCAAGTTGTTTCAATGAACGACGATTTTATCCCGAAGACACAGCGCAATATTGGCAGGCGCCCTGGATGCGAAATTTCCGCCCTTTCGGAACACAAATACGGCAAGTATGACTGTTTCATATCGGCAAACTACGCGTTCGGAGGCAACAATGCGGCTGTCGTAATTTCAAAGCGCGATTTTATCGCCGGGCAGAGGCCGCAGCGCAAGCGCGATTCAGAAATTGTTGTGACGGGCTTCGACATCGTTTCCCCGCTCGGCGCGGGAATTGAAGAAAATATACGCGCATTGGAAAACGGAGAGTCGGCGATTGCAAAAATTGAGAGGTTTGAGTCGGGGTGTTTGGGAGGATTAGTTCCCAAGCTCGACGTCAGGCGCTTGGACAGGCGCGTGGATTTTTCGGGAATGAACAATATAAGCACCTACGCTACTCTCGCAGTAAAGCGCGCCTTTGACAGGGCCGGCATTAGGCTCGCGCGTGCGGACTCCGAAAAGACGGGCTTAGTTTCGGCGATTGCCAGAGGCTCTTGCGAAAGCCCGCACATGGACGCGGTTTTCTCAAATCCAGAGAGGCGCGGAGACGTCGGGTGTTTTTCAAACGTAACGGCAAACTCCACGGCAGGCTGGGTTTCAAAGGCGCTTGAATTGAAGGGTGCGAACCTGACGCTTACGCCTGGGCCAAACGGCGGCTTGCAGGCGTTAGGGTACGCGGCGGATGTCTTGCGCGAAGCCCGTGCCGAAAGAATGTCTGCGTTTGCCGCCGACGAGCTCTACGCGCAGCAGATTGCGGGCTACGACAAAATCGGAAATATTTATTCCGAAAGCGAACTTCAAAATTTTAGGCCGGGTTCGCCGGATCCATTTAAAACAGTGTATGCGGAAGGCGCATGCGCATTCTTTCTCGAGACGATGGAGTCCGCACAAAAAAGAAATGCGGAAGTGTTTGGCTCGATTTTATCCTTCGCTTCATATGAGGAGCCGGGCGATTTTTGCGGTGCGAATCTCGGTTCTGAGGGTTTTGAGATTGCAGTAAACGACGCTTTGGCTAAGGCGAAAACGGCGGATTCTGAGATAGATTTGCTCGTTTGGAGTCCGCGCGGCGACGCCCAGGACGAAAAAATCCTGAATGTCTGGCGCAGGCGTTTCCCAAGCGCTGGCATTGTCACAAATGTATTCAATACGGGGTATATCGAGTCGGCTTCCACTATATCCGCGCTTGCCGAAGTTCTGTTTTGCCTTAAAAAAGGCATTCCAATTTGGCGGCAAAAAACGGGTATTGCGGAAATAGACAATTTCCCGCTCCCGAAATCCCCCAAAAAGATTCTTTGCGCGGCGTCGAGCCATGTAGGCAACAACTTCGCGGCGGTTTTTGCCGTGTGACGAATTGCAGGCACGCGGCAATGCGCAAGCACATAGCAAGCTTGAAAGTTTATTGCAGATTTTCGGCATTGCAATTGCATTCATCAACCCGCAGTGGTTTTGTATGCATTTGCTAATGCGCTTACGTTGCAAATCAGATAGCGCCCAGATAGTTTAAAAAAGTTCGACGTCCGCTAAAACTGTTTTGCGCGTTTGTCTGCAGAAAATATGAAATCCGCCGCAACTGTATGGCATTGGGAGGCAGGGCGGCGCCGCAGGAGCATTATTGTTTCCAATACTTAATATCGAAAAGGGCGGGCAAATAAGGGGAAGATTTTTGCCAAACTATGCGATGTCTGCCGCCCGCTGGCTTTTCGGCTTCTTAGGAGAATTAGAAAAGTCGGCATCGGTAAACGCCCCTGTGAACGTGCAGTTCCACTCCAATATTGCGCTCCCCCAAGACAGCCCGACTCCAAAGGCGCATATTAGCACTTTCATGCCGCTTTTTAGCCTTCCGGTTATGGCGGCGTCGGCGAGCGCTATGGGAATGCTCGCGCCCCCGCAGTTTCCTATGTCGTGCATTTTGTAATAAACTTTTTCCGGCGGAATACACAAGCGCTGGGCGCAAGACTTGACTATCATTTCCCCAGCCTGATGGAATACAAACAGGTCTATGTCGCGCACGGACATGCCGTTTTTTTCAAGGACTTCCGCGACCGACTCCGCGACCCTTTTATAGGCGAATGTGAAAATCTTAAAGCCGTCCATTGCCATTTTATCTGCGCGCATGGTTTCCCCTCCATAACCGCGCAAGCCCGAATTTGGCCATATTATGCTGTCAAATCCCTTGCCGTCTGTGCCAAACGAAAAGCCCAAAATTCCGTCAATATCGCTCTTTGAGACTGTGCAAGCGGCTCCCCCGTCCCCGAAAATGCAGGCGGTCGAGCGGTCTAGCGGGTCGATTATTTTTGTGGGGGTATCGGCGCACAATACGAGCGCATTCTTAGCGAGCCCCCCGCATATCCAAGCGCGCGCCGTCGCAAGGGCGTAAACAAACTGCGAGCATCCGAGATTTATATCAAACGCGGCGCATGAATTATCTATTCCAAGCCTTTGCTGGATTATGCATGCGGTTGTCGGAATCAAGTAGTCGGGGGTTTGCGTCGCAAAAATCAAGAGGTCTATATCTTTTGGGGAAATTTTACTGTTCTCAAAAATCAGCCGGGCCGCTCTAACGGAGAGGTCAGACGCACATGTATCTCCTTTTGCCGTGCGGCGCTCCAATATTCCGGAAATTGATTCTATTTTTGCAACAGTTTCGCTTCCAAACCGCTCGGCAAGCTCGGCGTTCGTATTTTTCTGCCCGGGCAAAACGTATGCCAAAGATGTTATGGAAATTCCCATTTGCAAATTAAGTTTTATTTTAAAGCAAATATGTTAACCGTTCCGACCTTTCTTGCAACTACTCTTTGGGGGTTTGGTAAATTTTTGCTCTAATGCGCATTCTACCGAATATTCGTATAAAATTTATAAAAGCTATTCAGAACCCCAATCACTGAATTACGCAATCAGTTTGCGGCAAGTTCATAAAAACTACTCATAAAAATATCTGCTTAGAAGTAAGTTCTCCGAGAATTGCGCTTTCTATTAAAAAATTGCGTTTCACTCGCAGGTTAACTCTTAACTCATGCGGGCAAATTTTCAAATTTTGAAACTAAAATTTTTTTAGATAAACGCTTCCAAAAACATATTGCCCTCCACGGGGATAAAAAAAGCGCACCCATTTTTGGGTGCGCTCGCAAATTTAACAGGCGCAACGCGCCGCACGATTAACCCCCAGTGAGGTTTTGAATGATCTGGATAATCGGCAGGAACAGCGCGATAACGATTGTACCAACAACTACCGCGAGGAACACTATCATTATAGGCTCGATAATCGAAGTTATCGCGCCGACCGAATTGTCAACTTCGTCGTCGTAGTTGTCTGCAATGCGGTTGAGCATCTCCGGGAGCTGGCCCGTTTCCTCGCCGACTTCCACCATACTTGTCACCATTGTCGGGAATATGTTTTGCTGGTCGAGCGGCGTGGAGAGGTTTTCGCCGTCTCTTACGCGGTCGTGTACCCTCGAAAGGGCGTCGGATATCAGGCTGTTTTTGATGGTACCGCGCGTGATGGTCAGAGCCTCGAGTATCGGAACGCCGGAGGCGAGCAGTGTGCCGAATGTTCTCGTGAACCTCGCGACTGTCGATTTCATCACAAGGTCGCCTATCTTCGGCAACTTCAACGCTGCGGTGTCCCACACCCTAATTCCGATTTTCGTCTTGAAGAAAATTTTTACGAACAATATTACGCCGACTATTATAAGGCCGGTCAATATGTAGTTTTCCTTCATGAAATCGGATATGTCGATAATCATCTGGGTCAGAGCGGGCATTCTCGCGTTGCCTTTGAGCATATCCGTAAATATTTTCTGGAATTGCGGCACGACGAATATCATAAGAATCGCGACAATCGCCACTGCAACACCCATGATTACGATAGGATAAACCATCGCGCTCTTGATCTTGTTGTTTGTCTTGTTGGAATTCGCGAAGTGGTCAGATACTCTGACAAGGATCTGGTCCAGCGTACCTGAAGACTCGCCGGCTGCGACCATGCTGACGAACAGGTCAGGGAACACACCGGGCTTGGACTCAAGCACCTCTGAGAAAGACTTACCTTTCTGCACCTCTTCATAGATATCCAGGAGAACGCGCTTAGCCTTGGGCTTTGTCTGCTGTTCCTGGAGTATGTAGAGCGCCCTTACCAGGGAAAGACCTGCCGAGGTCATCGACGCAAGCTGTCTGCTTATGAACGATACCTCTTTTGTTTTGAACTTGTACTTTACGTCCACCGCGTCGTTCGCGCCGAGATCACGGTATCTTGTAATGTACAGGTTCCGTTCCTTCAGCTTTTGCTGAAGATCCTGATAATCCTCAGCCATCTCCTGTCCACGGATCGTTTTGCCGTTGACGTCGGTGGCCTGATACGAGAATTTTTTCACCGGATAACCTCCAATCCCCCTGCTGCCTGACTTGCGGCAGCACGTATTCGTGAAAACAGGGCGCACTTTGCCCTATACTCCACTATAGTATATAAATTATACCATATTTTTGTTCTTATTTCAAGCGCCGGCCCTCGCAAATTGCGCCAAATCAGCCCAAAACAACGCCGACGGCGTGTAGAATTTCAAAACCTCTTTATGTGCATTTTAACCAAACCAGCTCTGAATCTCAAAAGTTTTTAACAAAAATGACAACGAAGCGTGGAATAAATGCCGGATAATACTTTAGGTTTACCCCATGCGACATGATACAGCAACAGGGCAAAGTTAACACTTTGCCCTGCGGTAATGTTAAGGAATCACTGATTAAATCACGCCTGACGGCTTGATACGCATCTTGTTTGCATCTTTTCGCCATATTGCACAATTCGTCCTAGCAAGGCGTTAGCCTTGCGTTGTCCTCATTGTACAATCTGACAAAAAATCTGCGGCACAATCTGCGCACCAGATCTAATCAGTGCTTCCTTAATATTTGACTATCAGCTGATGGTGATGCCAGAGAGATAGAACGCAGACGGGCTGCCCTCTGTTCCCTTGGGGACAAGCTTTAACGTGTGCTTTCCGCTCTCGTCGAAGCTCTTGAGTTCCGCGAACTGTACATAGTTGCCCCAGCCGCCGGTGAAATCAGCGTTGATGGTGGTGATGAACTCGTCGTCAACGTAAACGTCGGCAAGACCGGCGTTGTTGGTCAGCATGCCGTAGAGAATGCCGATGTTCTGCGCCTCGACCTCGATAACGAGCGCGCTGTCGTCGCCGAATGTTCCGTCGCTGGACTTAGCTATCCACGGGTTCTTGAAGCCGCCGAAGTCCATGTTCTTCTGCTGGAATGCGCCTGTGGAAACCGGCTGTGCGTCGTCGGTAGTCAGCAGCTGCGCCTTTTCGTACTTCGCGCCTTCCTCACCCGGGTCGGGGAGAACGGGGTCGGTGGTGTCGATGCTGTCGAGATTGTCGGTGACGTACTGCAGGTATGTAGTCAGCATTGCGCTGAGGATAGCGTGGCCGTTCAGGTTCGGGTGGATATTATCACCGGAAATGTCGGACCACTGAACTCCGTCCTGGGTGTCCAGGAAATCCAGCATAGCGTCGTGGTAGGAAACCATCGGCACGCCAAGCTTTGCGCATACTGCGCCGTGGCAGTCCTGCACGCTGGTGCCGTTGTCCTGGGTCATTGCTACGCAGATCACGCCGGGGGCGGTGGTGTAGTTCCAGATCTTGCGGATAAGTCCCTCGTAGGTCAGCTTGTTGATGTTGTTGTTCTGGCTCTCGTCGTTTACGGAGAAATCGATGAACACCAAGTCGGGATCCTTGCTGAGGACATCGTTGTCGCAGCGGTGAACTCCGATGTAGGAACCAGTCGCGCCGATGCCTGCGTTGACATAGTTCACCTTTGCGCCGGGGTACTGCTCCTCTATCCACTTAGCGGTGAGCGCAGCGTAGCAGTTATCGTTGTCGGCGCCGGTGCCCTGTGTGATGGAACCGCCCAGGAACGCCACAGTCACCTCTTCGCCTGCCTGCAGCTTCTGGATAGCCTTTGCAACGCGCGCGGGGTTGCCCTGGTTGTACATCAGCTTTGTGAGCATCTGCTCTGCAGCAGCGGTGGAAGCAGCCTCGTCAAGTCCAAGTCTGTTCTGGATAGCTGCGGAAAGCAGGTCGGGCTTCATTGCGTTGGGCAGTGCGGCGTCTTCAACAGAAGAATCGTCCGCCTCTGCGGTCGCGGGTGCGGAAACCTCCGCGCTGCCGTCGGAAGCGCTGATGCTGTTTGCGTCCGCGGTGCTTACGGTGCTGTCTGCAGCCGAGCTGTCAGCGGAACTTGCTTCACTGCCGGAAGCCGTGCTGTTTCCACCGGAGCAGCCTGCCATTGCAAGCACCATAGCGCCTGCCATTAATACTGCGAGGAATTTTTTCATCGTGATTTCTCCTTTGATTAGCTAAATTGGGTAATTAAGTTAGGTTACACTTAATCTTTACATTAAGTATTATACACTCAAAAAAATAACTTGTCAATAGTTTGTTGTTCTTTTTCTCGCGGGAGGGCTTCCCTTTTTAAAAAGTGTATTGACAATTTCAGGTATATGTGATACGATAAAGTAAAACATCAGTTTCAGAAAGGCGGTGCAGCAATGTCCGACGCAGAATTCATAGCAGAATTATACGAACAGCACGAGCAGATGCTGTACCGTGTGGCGTTCAATATCCTGCGCAACTCAGCCGACGCCGAGGACGCCGTGCAGGAGTGTTTTGTGCGGATAATAAAAAATCTCGAAAAAATACGCGCCGTGCCCTGCAACGAACTGCGCTTCTATCTGGTTATAGTAGTGAGGAACACAGCGATAACACTGTTCAACCGCAAAACGCGGCACATCGAGCTTGACATCGACGAGCAGTACGGTCTGGCTTCCGGCGACACGCCAGAGGAAGAATTCCTGCGCAGCCACACCATCGGGGAAATACGCGGCGCAGTGCAGCAGCTTTCACCGTCGGACTGCGACGTGATGTGGCTGTCACTTTTCAGGGGTCTTTCACCGGGAGAGATTGCGGAACTGCTAGGGCAGAAACCGGCTACCGTGCGTTCCCGCATCAGTCGTGCAAAACGGCGGCTGATACTGCTTCTCGAAGAAAGGGGAATAACCGCAGATGACAGAGCGCGAGGAACTGGAACAGCTGTTCCTGGAAAAAATAACGCAGGACTGCGACGGTGAAGAGCATGCATTCTCGCCGGAATACCGCAGGAACATGCAGCGCACGCTGAATTCCCTCAGGAAGAACGCAAAGCCGCTCAGACGGCTGCGCCCGTTCCTTATCATTGCCGCTGCCGCAGCGCTCACACTGAGTATCGTCGCGGCTTCAGAGGTGTTCCACGCGCCCGGATTTACGGGGCTGCGTTCCGACGACGTGACCAAGATGTTTTCCGCCGACCCCGGCAATTCACCGGATACGCTGGAGAAACTGTACGCTGTTGACATTCCCGACGGATTTTCGCTGCAAAACGCAGTCAGCGACAGCTATCTGGTCGATATGATGTTCACAGACGCCAGCGGCGCCGCGTTCGATTTTTCGCAGGAGACCAAAAGCCTGTACTGCTACTATTTCAGCACAGAAAATGAATTTGAGCGCTTTAACGTCGGGGAATACCCCGGTGTGATATCCTGCAGCGACAGCATGACCATACTAGCGTGGGATATCGGCGACTACATCATGCAGATAGAATCCGACCTGCCGAAGGACGATGTTCTCCGCGCGGCGCAGTCGCTGCATGAGATAACCGAAAACGACTGGAATTCCATGATGTTCACCAACGGGCTGAAAACCGAAATTTCCCGCGCGTATGCCGTGGATATCGACGGGTACGCCGCAGAGCTCACTGCAGGTGAACACTCGACTGCGACGCGGCTTTCCGGCAGGGACAGCGGGGTGCTGCGGCAGTACGACAGCGCCGGCTGGCAGGCGTGGGACTTCGCGGAAAGCGGTTTCGTGATTTCCGCTGTAAAGCTGCACGGGGAACCAGTATGGCTGATGTACAACAATGCCGGCAACTACACTGTATATTCAGTCCTGTGGGAATTCGACGGATACGTATTCGAAACCACCATGAACATTGAACCGATACGCAACAAAAAAGGCGCCATAGACATGAACCTGCAGGAAAACGTGATACTTTCCCTCGCCGGTAAGATATGCGGCTGCCTTGAAATGGAAAAAGGTTGACATTTTCACCTCTTTGGAGTATAATTATGAAAAACAATAAGGGAGCGTGAAAAAATGCCGAAAACCACCGGCGTAAGATTAGTTATCAACCCGGCTGAAAAAGAAGCCGTGATAAAAGAAGTACTCAGCGCCCTCCCCGAAAAGGCAGAGCGCGGGCAATCCATCGACGATATCGCTGCGCAGTGCCGCCTGATGCCCGTCTGGGCAGATATGGACGGCGACATTGTAAGGGGCTTCGCAGCCCTTAAGGAAACCAGCCCCTGCGCCGCTGAACTCTACGCGATGGGCGTAAAGAAGGAATACCAGCGGCACAAGATAGGAAAGGCGCTGTTCACCGCAGTGCTGAATTACGCGCGCCGCCAGCAATACGAATACCTCCAGGTGAAGTCCGTGCGCAACGGCACAGACCCGGAATACGACTCCGCGAACGTGTTCTACCAGAGCCTTGGCTTCCGCGAACTTGAGGTGCTGCCGCTGTGGGGCGACGAACTCCCATGCCAGGTGTTTATACGCAACGTAAACTATTGATATTCACTCCGCTCACGGTTGAAAACCCCGTTGAGCGGAGTTTTTTTATATTCCGCGATTATACCTGCGGTAATTACGCCAAATCAACATACGTTAAGTAATATTCCATCGGGTATATTTTTTCCGCGTGATTACCTGATGTAGCGCGGTTTGTTGTTACATTTCGTATAATCTCGGAAAATATAACCTGTTTCGGTTAAATCCGACCGTGATTTAACTGATTGTTAAATACTATGTTGAAATGGTTGAAAATTCAGTTTCTGGCTGCGCAAAGTTGAATAGTTCTCAACATTTCAACTTTGCTTTGTTGAAAACTCACCAAAAATCACCGCATTTCCACCGGAGGTGTGCAGCACGGTGATTGCTTCACACCGTATGAACAGTAATTCCAGGCGCATTACCCACAGGATATTTTCCGCGGGCAGGGTACGTTCCCGATGGAACAGTATACCGCTGGTTATAATAATGGTATTCCCCCGCACAGAATATTTCACAGAGTAATAAAATCCGAACCATATGACTGAAAGTATTGCAGATATTGCAGTCCAACACCAGAAAAACCGTGGTACTTTCCACCATAACAGAATGTATATTATAGCTGCGGCTTCCACCAGCCAGAAAAAGAGCCAGCGCTTTTCAACGAACATTTCGTTTTTACTCATGATATTCACCCACCCGCGCCGCTATCACATTTTATCAGCCTGCCGTCACACAACTTTCAGGCGCGGCATGCAATTATGCTCCCCGTTATGAGGATTTTTTATGCATGCTGCTGAATTCCAATGTGCAGTATTGACAAATGTACTTAACAGCGTTAAAATATAACCACATTCAACAAACCGGAAAGCAGGTGATATATCTGATGTTATTTGTTGATATGCTGAGGGAAGACAGCGAATTCCTCGGCAACCGGTATCCGGAGGAAGTATGCGAACGCCTCCTGCACGGTATGGACACAATAAGTTCACTCAGACCCGAAAAGCTCATCGAGGGCATGAACCCGTCCGAATTCTCCGTGATGTGCTGCGTGGTGCAGTATCCCCGCAGATACGACGGAATCCCCACAAGCGTAGCTGATATAGCCGCCCAGCTGGGGGTGTCGGTGCCGGCAGTTTCACGCACGCTGCGCTCCCTGCAGGAAAAGGGCGAGGTCGTCGCCATGGTGGGCGACGGCATCAATGACGCGCCCGCCTTGGTGCGTGCCGATATCGGCATCGCCATCGGCGCCGGCACCGATATTGCCATTGATTCCGCCGATATCGTCCTGATGCACAGCGATCCCGCCGATATCCCCGCCGCTCTGCAGCTTTCCCGCAGCGTGCTGCGCAATATCAAGCAAAACCTGTTCTGGGCGTTCCTTTATAATACCATCGGCATTCCCATCGCCGCGGGCGTATTCTATACCGCCCTGCACTGGAAGCTCAACCCCATGCTTGCCTCCGCCACCATGAGTCTCTCTTCGGTGTGCGTGGTCAGCAATGCCCTGCGGCTGCGCGGATGGAAGCCCCGGTTCCCCGCCCTTGACAGTGTTCCCCCTGTCACCGAGGTGGAATGTACCCTGCTGCCACAGGAAAGTGTTCCCGCTTCCGCCCCCGCCGAACCTCAGTCGCAGCCTGCTATTACCGCTGCCCCGCAAACCGTCATGCTCACCATCGGCGGCATGATGTGTAATCACTGCGTTGGTCGGGTCAAGGCGGCGCTGGAGGCGCTGCCGGGCGTCACCGCCGAGGTCAGTCTGGCAAAGAATACCGCCATTGTTACCATGGCAGAGCCCCGCTCCGCCGAGGAGCTGACTGCTGCCGTGGAAGCGGCAGGTTATCAGGTGACAAAGCTCGAATAATATGCTATAATGGCAGGGTATCCGCAGGGGTATCCTGCTTTTATTTATGCCGAAAGGAGTATTCCGATGGGCTTTCGTTCTATGGTCAGTTCCACCCTCAGCAGCATTGCCGCCATTACCGTCGGCGGGGTGCTTACCGTTATCGGCATCGTCAAGGAGATCCGTCCTCTGGCGATCGGCGGCATTGTGCTTGCCGCCATGGGCGTTATCGTTTTTATTGCTGCCTTTATACGGGCTTGGCGTTCCCTGAAACAGGGAGAAAAAGAGAAGGGAGGTCCCGAACGATGAGTTTATTCCGTGGCAGCGGCAGGCTGGAGCAAAAGCTGGCGCAAAATAACGACCCCATGAAGCAGAAACGGCTGTGGGTCAAATCCTTCTACTGTGCGGCGGTGCTTGCCGCTTTGGGTCTTTTCTTCCTGCTGGCGATGGACAGCCGGTTCACCGTATTCGGCTGTGTATTGCTCGGGTCGGCAGCCTTTGTCTTTGTCGATGGACTGGTGACCAAAAACCGCAAATAATTTCCCTTTGGAGAAGCGCGCTTGTGCTTCTCTTTTTTGAGAAAAACAAGAACAAATGTTTCACGTGAAACATTTTTATTATTCGCTTTTTATGGGGAGGACAAAAGCCCACCGCCGGTGTTATACTGGGGGCAGAACCTTTGAAGGAGGGATTTTATGGACCTTATGCGTTTTGGCTCTTTTTTAGCGGAACTGCGCCATGAAAAAGGCTTGACCCAGCAGGCGCTGGGCGAGCGCCTCGGCGTGACCAATAAAACCATTTCCCGTTGGGAGACCGGCTGCTACCTGCCAGATGTGGAGATGCTGTCGCTGCTCTCCCGGGAATTCGGCGTCAGCATCAACGAGCTGGTTGCCGGCGAACGGCTTGTCGCCGAGGATTTTAAAAAAGCCGCCGATGAAAACCTTGTCACTGCACTGGACCACAGCACCTTCACCTTAAAGGAAAAGCAGGCGTTCTTTAAGAAAAAGTGGCGGCGGGAACATCTTTCCACCTTTATTTTCTGTGCGGTCGCACAGCTCGTCCTGATGATCGTATTAAGGATACGGCATGTCGAACCGGAGCTTTGCGGCACGGTGGGCGGTATGCTTGCCATTCTGTATTATGCGGTTCTCAATAACCGCATGATGGCGTATGTCGAACGGCAGCTTTACCCCCTGCCGCACGAAGCACCGTCACGCAGAAGCGGCGCCCCGTAATGGGACGCCGCTTCTTTTTTGCTCCTCTTAGAATTGACGGTTGGGGTCTTCCGGCATCACAAGCGCCGCAATGATATACCCCAGCACGCCGCTGCCGCCCGCCAGGCAAAAAATGATCCAGGCCAAACGGACCAGGGTGGGGTCAATGTCAAAATACTCGGCGATGCCGCCGCAGACACCGCAGAGCTTTTTATCGCTTTCGGATTTATGCAGTCTTTTCCCGTTATATGCCATCGTGTTTCCTCCTTTTGGGGCACTTTAGTCCCCGATATAAATGTGCATGGCTTCCTTGACCTCTTTTACGGTCTCGTTGCCAATTTTGTTGGCTTTCTCGCTGCCGGTCAGGATGATATCCCGCACCTCGTCGCGGTGGGCTTCGTAGTAGGCACGCTTCTCCCGGAACGGCTCCAGCAGGTCATTAAGGGATGCCGCCAGCGCTTTTTTGCAGGCCACGCAGCCAATGGCGCCCTTCTTGCAGCTCTCACAGATATTCTCATACTCACCGGCATTAAAGACCTTGTGGTACTTGCTGACGACACAGATATCTGGGTGGCCGGGGTCGTCTTTCTTGATCCGGCTGGCATCGGTCACGGCGCTCATCACCTTTTTGCGCACTTCCTCGGCGGGGTCGCTCAGGTAGATGGCGTTGCCCAGGCTCTTGCCCATCTTGGCGTTGCCGTCCAGGCCCATCAGGCGGGGGCAATCGGAAAGCATCATGTCCGGCTCCACCAGCGTTTCGCCGTACAGCTCATTAAAGCGGCGAACGATCTTCCGGGTCATTTCCATGTGGGGCTTTTGGTCTTCCCCTACCGGCACCAGGTTGGCCTTGCAGAAGGTGATATCCGCCGACTGGCTGACGGGATAACCCAAAAAGCCGTAGGTCATATCGTTATAGCCATAATTGGCCGCCTCGGTCTTAATGGTGGGATTGTGCCGCAGGCTGTTCACCGAAACCAGCATGGAATAAAAAACCGTCAGCTCCCCGATGGAGGGGATGCGGCTCTGCTGCACCAGCGTGATCTTATTGGGGTCCAGACCAACGGACAGGTTATCCATCGCCACCTCGTAGATGCTGTGCTCCAGCAGCTCGGGGTGCTCAAAGTGGGTGGTCAAGGCCTGGATATCAGCCAGCAGAATAAAGCTCTCGTACTCATCCTGCAGTCTTACGCGGTTCTGCAGGCTGCCCACATAGTGGCCCAGGTGCAGCTTGCCGGTGGTACGGTCGCCGGTCAGGATTCTCTTCTTTTCGGACATGGTGGTTCTTCCCCTCTCATTTTCAAGTGGTTCTGCCCTTTATCATAGCAGGGTACGGCACCTTTTGCAATGTATTTTTGCGTCCCACTTTCCCCTCATTTGTTCGCGGGCCAAAAATCTGGGTCTCGGATCGGGCCAGTTCCTGCAATGTGCCTTCGCGCTCCACCTGCCTTTTGCAGCGCCAAAATGCCGCGCCTATTTTATAGTGAGAAAAAGGTCTATTTCCAGACTGGGCAAATCGCTGCAGGGTACAGGCTTGGGCCGCAGGCCAAGCCGCCCTCCGGGCGGCTTTCGCGGG
>ENA-ORMS01002271-ORMS01002271.1-human-gut-metagenome-genome-assembly--contig:-NODE-2271-length-14092-cov-3.055781_pt1 | contig 14092 bp, 9 predicted proteins | sample MGYA00242104_ERZ508997 | MGnify/ENA primary metagenome ERZ508997 (study PRJEB26280, sample SAMEA2338704) | human gut metagenome | biome: human gut; feature: human-associated habitat; material: faeces... | reverse complement strand
TACACCGGCAGGGACTACGTGATTTTATTATGTCTCAAAAGCTGTAAACTGCTGCTGTATAATTTAGGATACAAAAAAAAGCGGTCCGGACAAGGACGGGACTTTTGCATGACAGAGAAGGAGATGAGAGCATGAGACGCAATATCATCACTACGGCTGTCTTTTTGATTGGAATCACGGTATACCTGGCGCTGTTGGGGCACATCGTGCAGAATCAGTCTGTCATGCAGCGGGAGGAATGTGCGCAGGCGGCCAAGATCTACGCGGATGAGCTCGAGAAGGACTTTGGCACGAGCCTTTCGGTGACGGAGACACTGGCCTACATGATTGCCGATACAGGAGAGCGGCCGCAGCACTTTACCGAGCTGGCCAAGGAGATGCTCGCGACGCGGCCTTATGTCGCCAGCATCCAGCTGGCGCCGCAGGGCCGCGTGACGGATATCTACCCGGAAGATGCGGCGGGCATGGGGAAAGTCGACCTCTTCTCGCTGGAAGACCGACTGGGAAGCCTCGTCTACAGCCGTGACACGGGGATTGCGACCATGCAGGGGCCGTTCCAGGTGACGGACGACTACACGGCCATTGCGATGCGCCAGCCGGTCTACCGGGAGAATGCAGCGGGACAGAAGGAGTTCTGGGGCTTCACGATTGCCGTCCTCAAGGTGCCGGACGTCTTTGAGGAGACAGTGCAGTCGCTCGAGGCGACGCACCATGCCTACCGCATCTCCAAAACCTCTCCGGGCCAGGACACCTACCAGGTCATCCTGGCCTCGGATGACCTCCCCGAGCCGACAGAGGCACAGGTCTTCACGTACGGCGGGTGCAAGTGGAAGCTGGAGGTCGCCCCGGCCTGGGGCTGGCGAATGCCGCCGCCTCTCGCCATCACCCTGTCGGTCGGCCTAATCCTCGTATTTCTGGTGACCTTCTTGACACATGCCTTGCTTCACTTGCAGGACCGCCGTCGTTACCTTCGCCAGCTGGCCGATACCGATGCGCTGACGGGGCTCAACAACCGCCAGGGCTTCGATACGGCTGTTGATGCGTATCTGGATAAGTTCCCCAAGATTGGGGCCATCGGTGTCATGATCGATATCGATGATTTCAAGCGCATCAACGATCTCTACAGCCACGATACCGGAGATGAGGCGCTGCGCAGTCTGGCCAATGATCTGCGCGAGGCATTCCCTGCGCCCGCCATCGTCGGGCGCAACGGCGGCGATGAGTTCTGCATCTTCCTGCCGGACTGCACGGCAGGGGAAGCCCGGTTCCTGCTGCAACGGTTCAGCGCGCGCGACCTGACGTTCACATACGGCGACCAGCAGCATGCCTACACCATCTCGATTGGTTACGCCACCTATCCGTCGCAGGGAATCTCACGCACCGACCTCTTCCGTTGCGCCGATGCGGCGCTCTACGCCGTGAAACTTCACGGAAAGCACGGGGTCCGCCTGTATGCACCGAGCATCGCCAAGGAGGACCGCAGCCAGCTGGCATTCGGCCTCAAGGACATCATCATGCACTTCCCGGGCGCAATCCTCATCTACAAGGCCACGGGCAAAGAGGAAATCCTCTTTGCCAACAACGAGCTCATCCGCCTGTTCGACTGCCAGACACTCGAGGAATTCCAGCAGTATACCGGCGGCACCTTCCGCAGCATCGTCCATCCAGAGGAATACGAGGCCGTCGAGCAGAGCATCTGGGAGCAAGTCCAGCAGCCGAACAGCGACGGAAACGACGCCGTTCGCTACCGCATCATCACGAAGAGCGGCCAGGTCAAGTGCATCCTCGACAAGGGCCGCCTCGTCGAGACGGACGTCTACGGCAAGGTCTTCTATGTGCTCATGATCGATGAGAGCAACTGGTGAGATACAAAAAAATAGCCCTGCCCCTTTACGGGGTCAGGGTTATTTTTTTGGGTGCGGGCAGGGCCGTCAGCTCCGCTCGGTCCGATGACACCAGAGGGCGTCGGCGAGCAGCAGGACGGCGACGACATAGAACATATGGCGCAGTCCGAAGATGGCGACGAGATGGCCGCCAAAGAAGGCGACGGAGAACATGCCGATGAATTGGAAGGACTGATTGAAGCCGTAGATGCGGCCCATGCAGGCGGCCGGAGCAAGCTGTCGGATGAGGTTGTTGATGGAGGGCATGAGGCCCGCGACGGCGATGCCGTGAACGAAGCGCAGCAGGGCGAGCTGCCACGGTGCGGTCACGAGGCCCTGTGGGATGGCGGCAAAGCCTGCAAGCAGCAGGCAGGCTGGCAGCACGCGGTTCGAGCCGACGCGGTCGGAGAGGTGTCCGAGACGCGAGGCAAAGAGCATGCTCGCAAAGCCCACACTCGAGAACACAGCGCCTGAAACGACGGCAAGGTGCTCGGTCGTCGGTGCCAGTTCCTTGACATAGACCGTCAGGATTGGCTGGACACAGGTCAGTGAGAACTGCATGATGAGCGTCGTCAGGAAGAGTCCGACGATGGCCCTGCGGTGCGGAAGCTTGGCGAACATCTCGCGCAGTCCGACTGTCGCCTTCTGGACAGCCGGACGGTGCGTCTCCCGGACGCGCGTCAGGGCGAGGAAGCCGAGCAGGCACAGCGTGCCGATGCAGAGGAAACTCGCGCGGATGCCCGTGCACTCCGCGAGGAAACCACCGAGCAGAGGCCCCAGCAGGGCGCCTGTGACCTGTGACGAGAAGAACAGGCCCATGGCCCAGCCCGAGTGCTCCTTCGGCGTCTCCTGGGCGAGCAGCGGCACGACAGCCGCCTGGAATCCCGACAGGCAGCCCTGCAGGAGCCGCAGCGCCACGAGCTGCCAGACCGCCTGCGCGAACGACATGCCGATCATGATGAGGCCGAGCCAGCACGACGCGCGCAGGATCATCGGCTTGCGCCCGTATCGGTCCGCCAGGCGCCCCCATATCGGCGAGAAAATCGCGAGGCTGACGAAGTTGCAGCCGTAGACAATACCCGACCAGCGCGCGACCTCTCCCGCCCCTGTTACGCCGAGCTCCTCAATGTAGAGCGGCAGGATTGGCGCCATCTGACTCATCCCCACCGCTACGACGAATGACGCCACACAGCAGATGTAGAGATTCCGCCGCCATATCTGCAGATTCGACTCCATACCTTCACCATTCCTTCTTGTTTTCTTCACGACTATTCGGTACACCATGCGGCAACCGCATTTTTTTCATAGGTTCGTCTGCTCTTCCCATGCAGATACCACACTTCCAAGGCACAACCGCATTTTTTTCATAAGTTCGCCTGCTTACTGCCGTCAGTTGGCAAGGACTCAGAGCATAACCGCAAATTTTTCATAAGTTTGTCTGTTCAACCATACCGATTGACAACGAGGCAGAGTGTAACCGCATTTTTTTCATAGGTTCAGCTGTGCTGGTCCTATGTCACTCACAACTTTTTTAGACACCTTTCAACATTTGAGTACACTTTTTCAAGGTCGCTATTTACCGGCTCACCACAGCAGAAAGTGAGCGATACCAAGGGGTTGCCGCCTATCGGCCTTGTCCGTCAGGCCTGCCATACAGCAACGACCAAACGGTACACCTTTCCCAAATGCAACAACCAAATTAGACACCTTTCCACATCGCATAACAAAAATAAGCACCTCATGCGCCGGATGCAACAGCTTCCGATGCATGAGGTGTTTTTATCAGTCTATGTATTTCTGCTTGAAGTCGTCAACCGTCATCTGATACCGCTTCAAGAGGCTTTCCGCCAAAGACCGGGAAGTTGGAGACTGTAGGTACTTCTTCACCAAGAGTATGGTATAGTCACCCATCTCGCTTGGCGCATCATCCATGGCGTCCAAAGCTGCATAGGTCTGTTCGACGCGCTGCTCGGCGGCTCCCTTCTCGGCAAAGACTCCATCCTGCTGTAAGTCTGCCGCTTCAGCCGCTTTTTCCTTCTGGCGCCTGACTTCAGCTTTCTTCTCCTCTATCCGAGCCTGCTCTTTGCCCGCCTCATCGTTCTCGATGCACTTGATGAGCCATCCGCCAAGCGAATGTTTTCCCTTTCGGTACTTATAGGCATAGCGTATATTGGCATCCAGCATCTTGAGCGTGTGCTTCTTGATCATCTTTCGCGCGACATCCTCTGTGATGTTCCAACGCTCGGGATTCATCAGGCGTAAAAGCATCTCTTGTTTTTCACCCGTGAGCTTTCTCCTACGGACAGGATGCTCCGACAGTGGTACAGGGGCATCCTGCTTCTTGACATAGAATGTAAAATCCACACCAACATGAGCTCTGCCGCCATCCTTGTAGTACGCATAGTTCACCGTGATGTCGGACTTCTCGTTGATTTCAGCAACAGCAACCTTGATGACACGGCTCTTCAAATCTGCCGTTTTCTTCTGATAAGCTGGTGGAAGCTCCAGCAATTGGCAGAGGTCTTGGAACGAGTACCTAGCATGGCCAATCTTGATGCGGTTCTTGAAAATCATGTAGAACCGCGTGCTGTAGACATGTGTGAATGCAATCAGACTTTTTAACTCGACCTTCAAGAAGCGCTCTCTCAGCCGCAAGAAGTGAGGACAGAGTCGTTCGTCTAGCTTATACTCGACATAAGCGCAGTCACTATCGCCGTTCTCTGCTTTCACGTAATCGCAAGACTGAACCCAATGCGAACCATACCAGCCAGAGCCATCTCGTCTCTGCAGGATGACAGAGCGGCTCAGCAACTTCTTTAACACATCTTGCAGCTGACGATAGCCCGACTTTGCATTGAAGCCACAAGCATCTGACAGAGATTTGGCATTGATGCGCGCAACGGTAAAGTTTTCCTGATTTGTATCCAGTTGTGCGATGAAGTTCAGGATGACTTTCTGCTCGCCCAGCGTCAGCCGATAGTTCGCTTCTACCAATTCATTGGACTGTCGGATTAAGGCGTATTCATCAATTTGCTTGACATCTTTCGTTGGCATGGAATTCACCTCTCACCTCTATTCTACCATGAATCTATGAAGTGTTTCAACTATTTCATAGTTTTATAAATCCCTGCATCTTCCGTCTGTCAAAGCAACCGCATTTTTTTCATAGGTTCGTCTTTTGAACCGCATTTTTTTCATAAGTTCAACCGCATTTCTTTCATAGCTTTACCGCATTTTTTTCATAGGATGACCGCATTTCTTTCATAACTTAGGCCCCGAAAGCCGCGCCACCATTGGGCTCGCTGGCTCCGACATCTATATTACATCTGTTACATTATAACAACAACAGAGGCGCAATGAGCAATACCGACACACTCTCCCCCGAACCAGCATCATGACACGCATGCTACCAATAACCCCGGACCGCTTCTCCGCCTTTTCGCTATTCGCACTGCAGCCATGGACAAGCACCGTATTTTTTCCTCACTTTGATATCTACAGTCGGACTGTCGAACAGTTGGCGCTCTTGTTCTTTTGGTTGGGCTGCTAGCTCAGCAGTGGTAAGATAGAGACGAAAGGGGACTTTACTATGCGCATCATCATCACGGATTCTTACCGCCAGATGGGCCGGGAGGCGGCGAATATGGTGGCGGGGCAGCTCTATCTGAAGCCGGACAGTGTGCTGGGGCTGGCGACGGGAAGTACGCCGCTGCCGATGTATCGGAGGCTCATCGCGCTGCACCGCAGTCTGGGGCTGGATTTCTCGGAGGTCACGACGTTCAACCTCGACGAGTACGTCGGCATGGCACCGGACAATCCGCAGAGCTACCACTACTTCATGAACGAGAACTTCTTTCGCAAGGTGAACATACAGCCCGACCACACGCATTTGCCCGACGGGATGGTCAAGGACCTCGAAGCTGAAGGTCATCGCTACGACGCGCTGATCCAGCAGAACGGCGGCATCGACCTGCAGGTCCTCGGCATCGGGCAGAACGCGCACATCGGCTTTAATGAGCCGGACGTGAAGTTCGAGGCCAGGACGCACTGCGTCGCGCTCGACGAAGAGACGATCCGCGCCAATTCGCGCTTCTTTGAGTCGCCAGACGAGGTGCCGCGCGATGCCATCAGCATGGGCATCAAGACCATCATGATGGCGCGGCGCATCCTCCTGCTGGCCAATGGCACGAGCAAGGCAGAGGCAGTCCGCAAGGCCGTCTGCGGCAGCGTGCGCCCCGAGGCCCCCGCCTCTATCCTCCAGCTCCACCGCGACGTGACCGTCATCCTCGACCGCGCCGCAGCCTCACACCTGCCCACGCATATCGAAGGGACAAAGATCATCCACAAGAATAACGGCAAAAACACCACCTTCTCTTCCTGAGCGTGTGCATGTATAATAGACATAGTAGGAAGAACTATTGTGTAATCGTACACAGGGGAGAAACTCTTGTTGGCGGGGTCTTCTCTCCACCCACAGCCAACGGGATGCAGCTGCGCACAGCTCAAAACGTCCGGTACTGGACGTTTTCCTCGAACGACGAATCCCGTGAGCTAGAACACATTGATTTTGTCTGCAAGAGGAAAGCAAGATGAAACAGAAAATGAAGGACCTGGGCGACTTCCCAGGTATAGCGGAGAACCTGCCGTGTTGTTTCTATATTACGCAGACGAAGGAGCCGTTCGGGCTGCTCTACGCCAATGAGGAAATGCTGCGGCTGTTTGACTGCCGCGACTTTGATGAGCTTTACCGACATGTCGATGGCGATGCCTTCCATGTCATTGCGATGGATGACCGTGCGCGCGTGAAGCAGGAAATCGTGCATGAACTGGCCGAGAGAAATGACCGCTTCGACCATGCCCGCGGCCATCTCTTCACGCGCACGAGCCGCATCCGCTATGCGGACGTCTCGGGGCGCATCGTCGAGACGCAGGCGCATGGCAAGGTCTGTTATTGCACGCTGCAGGAAATCGATATCCCGCTGCCGGGCGTCACGGTGGACCGCGACATCCGCGATTATGTCATCAGCCACCTCGATGAGGCCATCGAGAATCACTGGATCCAGGTTTACTATCAGCCTATCATCCGCACGCTGACGGGTGAGCTCTGCGGCATGGAGGCCCTGGCCCGCTGGGTCGACCCACAGATCGGCTTCCTCGCACCGGCGTCCTTCATCCCCGTCCTGGAACAGGTGCGCCTGATCCACCAGCTCGACGCCTATGTGCTCGAGGAGGTCTGCCACATGTTGCGCCAGCGACTCAACCACGACCTGCCGATCACACCGATTTCGTTCAATCTCTCACGCTACGATTTCGATATGGTCGATGTCTTTCACCTTGTAGAAAAGACGCGCGCCGCGTACCAGATTCCGCGTGATGCCCTGCATGTCGAGATCACGGAGAGCGCGCTCGCCGAGAATGACGACGCCGTCCACCGGGCTATCGACCGCCTGCGGGACGAGGGCTATGAGATCTGGCTCGACGATTTCGGCAGCGGCTACTCTTCGCTGAACATCCTCAAGGACTACACGGTCGACCTCATCAAGCTCGACATGGGCTTTCTGCGCAACTTCACGGAGAAGTCGCGCAGCATCATCAGTTCGGTCATCGCCATGGCCAAGGACCTCGGCATCAAGACACTTGCCGAGGGCGTCGAGACGCAGGAGCAGTTCAAGTTCCTGCGCGAGATCGGCTGCGAGAAAATCCAGGGCTACTATCTCGGACGGCCGCGCCCCTACGACGAGACGATACACAACTGCTTCGAGAAGGGCATCACGGTCGAACTGGGCTGCTGGAAGGCCTATTATGATGCCATCATGGATGTCAACTTCCTCACGGGGCATGCGCTGCTGCTCATCGAGTACCGCGACCATGCCTACCACATCTTGTTTGCCAACCAGAAGAGCCGCGAGCTCTTCTGGCAGGGGGATGCAGAAAAGTACAAGCAGTGGGAAGAAGCGCTGAATACCTACACGCAGCCTTCCGTGCGCTACCTGCGCCGCGGCCTGCACCGCGTCATGCTCAATGGCGAGGACGAGGAGCTCGCGTATCCCTTGAACGGCGACTTCGTCATGATGGACTGCCACCGCGTCATCTCCTACAGCGGCCGCTGCCTGCTCGCCGTGGACTGCCGCCTGCACAAGATCGCGCACGAGGGCGATCTGTTCCGGCCGGCGTACTTCCTGCGCAACCTATTCTACCTTTACGACAAGGTGGCGACGATCAACTTGACGAAGCACGAGATCATCGAGCTGACACAGCCGCAGTTGCGGTCTGGGCTCCACAAGCTGCCGCTCGGGCAAGCACTGGCCGAGTACGCGGAGCAGTCCATCTACCATGCCAATCGCAAGCGCTTTGCTGACTTCTTCGACATCGAGACCATCCCGGAGCGCGTGTCCGCGGCGAAGCTCGGCAGCATCGTCGAGGCGTTCCGCACGAAGGGACCGGACGGCACACTGATCTGGAAGACGCACCGCATCGCGCGCATCGCCAGCAGCGAGCAGGACATCTACTTCTGCGTCGTGCGCGTGTCGGATGCGCAGGACATGTCGCATTACGAAGAGAAGTGCCGCGCGCAGTACGTCCTGCCGTCAGACGGCGAGGAAGACAGCGTGGAGCTGCTCTGGAAGAACTTCATCACGGGGTTCCCTCTGCCGGCCTTCTGGAAGGACAACCAGCGCCGTTTCCGCGGCGTCAACCAGAAGTTCCTCGACTTCTACGACTTCGATTCCGTCCAGGAGCTCCTGGACAGCACGGATGAGGACATGAATTGGCACGTCCATCCCGAGCCGTTTGAGCGCGATGAGCACGATGTGCTCGAGAAGGGCATCACAATCCGCGACGTGCCGGGGCAGTGCTTGGCGCGCGGCGTGCAGCGCAATATCCTCGCAACGAAGTGGCCGGTCTACGACGTGCAGGGGAATATCGCGGGCCTCATGGGTTACTTCGTCTCTGCGGAGGCACTGGCTCATGTGCAGCAGCAGTCGCACGAGGCCCTCTTTGTCGACCGCGTGACGAGACTCGCCAATGTCAAGGGACTGCTGTTCCTGCTCGCGCAGTACCTCGATGAGTACCGGTTCGGCCATCGCAATTTCGTCGCGGTCTTCATCCGCATCCGCGCCATTGACAGGCTCTTGCGCCGTTACGGCGAGGAGGCTTGCAACGAATTGCTCGGCTGCATCGCAGACGAGATCCGGCGCATCGTGGGCCCTGTCGGCGCATCCGGCCGCTTTGACAGGAATCAGTTCTTGGTGTTCAGCCAGTATACCTCGCAGGAGGAGGTGCGCGACCTCGGCCAGCGCCTGCGCACGGGCATCGAGGCCATCCACAGCTTTGGCCAGCGCAGCTGCACGCTGTTCGTCGAGATGCACATGGCCTATCCGCAGGACCAGTCGGACTTCTACGAGGACATCATCGCCGCACTGCTGGGCCGCTGGAAAAAGAAATCATGAAACGGGGAAGGGAAGAGTTGCTGCTCGCGCAGCAGCTCTTTTTGACATTTGTGTGCATAAGCTCTATACTATTAGTTAGCAAGCTAACTAAATGGAGGAGAATCATGAAGCGAGAACTCATACCGAGCTGGGAGGAACTCGAGGCACATAAGAAAACTGTGCCGGAAATCAATCCGGCGGCCGTCATCGCCATGCTCGAGATCAAGCAGGCCAGTGATGAAGTCCAGGCGAGCATCCTCGACGTCCTGCAGAAGGAGTACCATCTGTCGGAGGGGAAGTTCTGCCTGCTCATCGTCCTGCACCAGAATCCGCAGGGCATCGCGCCGTCGGAAATCGCCGCGAAGATCGGCGTGTCGAAGGCGACGATCAGCAACATGCTCATACGCATGGAGCGCGACGGCCTGATCGTGGCGAAGCCGTCGCCGGACGATGCCAGGGCCAAGATTATCTGCCTGACACAGAAGGGACAGGATTTCATGAGCGAGATCTTGCCGCCGCATTACCTGCGCGTCACGAAGCTCATGGAACGCCTGAGTGAGGCAGAGCAGAAAGAGCTCATCCACCTGCTCAAGAAGATGTCGGGCCGGGTGCACGCATGAGAGAGAAGAGGAAAGTGAGGATTTGACACATGAATACGAGACAAAAGGCCCTGCGCACGGGGGCTATCTTTATCGCGGTGCTCATCGTGGCGGGACTACTGCTGCTCTACAAGGGCAATGATGCCGTGGCGATCGGCATGGAGAAGAAAGAGGGCATCCTGACGGCAGAACAGGTCAAGATGTCGTTCGACAGCGTGAGCGGCCGCCTGCTCAAGGAGGCGGTCAAGGAGGGTGACACGGTCAAGGCCGGCGATGTCATCATGGAGCTTGACTCGACGGATACGGACCTCTCGATCGAGCGCACGAAGGCGCAGATTGCGCAGCTCGACGCGCAGATCCGCTCGATGGGCGGCACGCAGGCGGTCAACTACCAGAAGGCTGACTCGGACGAGCAGCAGAGTTTCCGCCAGATCGACCAGCAGCGTGCAGCCGTCTCGGCGGCGCAGGCCACGCTCAAGAACAGCCAGATTGACTACAACCGCAAGTCGGCGCTGCTCGATGCCGGTGCTATCGCGAAGTCGCAGCTCGATGATGCGGAGATGGCCCTGAATGTCGCGGAGGCCAATGTCACGCAGCAGCAGCAGCTCCTCGACAAGCTTCTGTCGGGCGCGCGCGACACGGGCAATACGGATTCCATAAGCCTGCCGACCATCGCGCAGCAGCGCGAAGCGGCGGGCAATATGAGCAACGACATCGATGCGCTCACGCAGCAGAAGCAGGCGCTCGTCGTGCAGCTCAAGCAGCTCGAAGTCCAGAAGGAGCGATTGACATTGCGTGCGCCGGAGGACGGCCGCGTCATCAAGGTCCTCGCGAAGGAGGGCGAGATGGTCGCCGCTGGCACGTCTGTCGTGCTCCTGGAGAGCGACCGCAGCTACTACGACATCTACATCAGCGAGAAGCAGGCGCAGGGCCTATCTGAGGGCGATACGATCACGGGCCGCACGGTCGCGGGCGACAAGTCTGTGCCGGGGACGGTCCGCCTCTTGACGAAGGCCCCGGGCTTTGCCGACCTCAAGCAGTCGCGCGAGAAGGGACAGGCCGACCTCACGGCCTTCCAGGTCCGCATTTACGTGGAGCCGCAGGACGGCGTGATGCCAGGCATGACGATTGGAGTGAACGAACGTGAATTCACTAAGAGATGAGATCCGTTTCCTGTTCTCGGGACAGGGCATGCCGTACGAGAAGGTCTGCCTGATGGTCGCGGCCGTCGTCTGCATCGTGCTCGGCACGATGCTCAGCAGCAATATCTCGAATGATGCGAAGGTGGCGGTCATTGACCTCGATAACTCGGCTTACAGCCATGAGCTCACGAGCCGCATCGACGCCTCGGAGTACATGAAGGTCACGACGGTGCTCAACACGCCGGTCGACCCACGACGCTCTTCTACCGCGACCAAGCGGTCGCCGTCGTTTATTTCCCGCGCGGGCTCGAGAAGGACCGCTACACGGGAGCAGCGAGCAACATCGGCGTGTTCTACGACAATACGAATACGGCGCAGACCTCGGATATCAAGGTCGCGCTCAATGAGCTCATCGGCCTCGACAATGCGGCGGCACAGGGTGACCCGGGCAGCACGAACGACAGCCTGAACGGCACGATCGGGCTGGCAGACCGCAATCTCTTCAATCCGAACGGCTCGAACTACAATGTCGAGGGGCAGGGCTTCCTGTTCTTCTTCGGCTCGATGTTCTTCACGTTCGCGACGATCGGCATGGTGCCGCGGCTGCGCCTCTCGCATCAGCTCGATCAGATCCTGCTCGAGGGCACGCCGTGGGACATCCTCGTGCGCCTCGTGCCGTACGGTGCCTGCCTCATCGTCTCCTTCGTCTTCGGCATGGCCATCCTGCGCATCCTGGGCGATATGACGTTCTCGGGCAGCCTGCTGCTCTTTCTCGCCGTCCAGATCTTCTACGTCATGACGGTCGGCACGCTGAGCACATTGTTCGGCTGGACGGCGGCGAATCCGGGCATTGCGTCCTCGCGCATGATTCTGTTTATCCCGGGCGGCTTCATCTTCGGCGGGCCGACGGGCCCGATCTCCTTCTATCCGGACTGGGTCGTCGCCGCATCGCATCTCTTCCCGCTGACCTGGGAATATCACTTCGTGCGCGACATCATCTCACGCGGCGCAGGCTTTGGCGACATCTCGAAGGAGTTCGGCGCCTTCCTGATCTACATGGTCGTCGCGCTCATCCTGTTCTGCGCGAAGTTCTTCTCGGCGCGGCGCGCGCTGCTGAAGCACAGGGCAAAGGAAGAGAAGCATCGCCTGCAGCAGTTGAACCTGGCCGATGGCACAGCAATGGGACAGGCGGAGTAAGGGGGAGAGTCTGATGGAAAGAGAAACACTGATCGAGGCGATAAAGACAAGAGCGCCGCAGCCCATCCGCTGCGACCGCATCCTCGTGCCGACAGATGGCTCGGGGCAGGCCTTCCGGGCCGTCAATGAAGCCATCCAGCTGGCCGCAGTGACGGGCGCGCAGCTGACGCTCCTCATGGTCGTCGACCTCAACAAGCACGTGGCGGCCTTTGAGCAGGTCAGCCTCAGCGGCTATGTGCCGGCGGAGCTCAAGATTGCGGCGTACCAGTTCCTCGCGGATCTCATGCATGTCATCCCGTCGGAGATCAAGGCGAGGACACGCGTTGAAGTCGGCAATCCAAGTGAAGTCATCTGCGATGTGGCCGACGAAGAGCAGAGCAATCTCATCGTCATGGGCTCGCGCGGTTTTGGCACGTTCCGCAGCATGCTTGTCGGCTCCGTCTCGCATTACGTCCTGCAGCAGGCGCATTGTCCCGTGCTCATCGTCAAGGGCATGCCCGATGACTGGGACGATGAGGAGAATTACCTCAAGCCTGCCGATGAGTGAACAGAGCAATGATATAAAACATGCATACCAGAATAGCAAGATGCCACCTGTTGTAAAATGTATCTACGACAGGTGGCATCTTGTTGTGTCACATAGTATAATAGAGGAGTATTATCGCAAATTGGGGAGAGGAAAGCTATGCATGTAGAATATCTGATGGGCAATGAGGCCATCGCCATGGGGGCGGTCGCAGCTGGCGTCAATGTCGTTGCCGGCTATCCGGGCACGCCTTCGACGGAGGTCCTCGAGACGGTTGCCCGACACAATCCGGATGGCAAGATTCACGTGGAGTGGTCGACGAATGAGAAGGCCGGCATGGAAGTGGCGGCGGGCGCTGCCTGGTCGGGTGCCCGCGCACTTGTGACGATGAAGCAGGTCGGCCTCAACGTCGCCTCGGACCCCTTGATGAGCCTCGAGTATCTCGGCGTCAAGGGCGGTCTCGTCGTGCTCGTCGCCGATGATCCGGGGCCGATTTCCTCGCAGACGGAGCAGGATACGCGCCACTTCGCTTCGTTTGCCAAGGTGCCGTGCTTCGATCCTTCGAGCGTGCAGGAAGCGTACGAGATGATCCAGGAAGCGTTCGACTTCTCGGAGCGCTACCACACGCCCGTCTTCCTGCGCCCGACGACGCGCATCGACCACGGCTATGCCTCCATCACGGTCAAGGATGAAAGCGAGTACTGCGTCCATGAGCCGGAAGGCTTCGAGCGCGATCCGGCGCGCTGGGTCATCTTCCCGCGCCTCTCGTACCGGGCGCATCAGGCAATCGAGCAGCGCAATGAAGAGCTTGGTGAGGTATTCTCGTCGTATGCGCGCAATCAGCTGGAGCTGGGCGGCGCTTCGTGCCGCCGCGGCATTGCGACGCAGGGCGTCAGCTACTCGTACGTCGCGGAGACGCTCGCAGAGCGGGCAGATGAGGCGAGAGAAATGCCGCGCGTGCTCAAGGTCGCGACGCCCTTCCCGTTCCCCGAGAAGCTGGCGGTGGAGTTCCTGCAGGGACTCGACGAGGTGCTCTGCATCGAGGAGCTCGACCCCGTCATCGAACGCGAGCTCATCTTCCTCTGCGGCAAGTACCAGCTGCCCGTCAAGATTCGCGGCAAGCTAACGGGCGATATCAAGCGGGCCGGCGAGAACACGCGTGATACGGTCTACGACGACATCGCCGCCTTTATGGGATGGCCGAAGGCGGAGACCTCGGCGCTGCCGGAGCCGCCCGTCTCCGTCGTGCGCCCGCCGGTCCTCTGTGCCGGCTGCCCGCACCGCGCTTCATTCTACGCGGTCAAGCGCGCGATGAAGG
>ENA-ORMS01002266-ORMS01002266.1-human-gut-metagenome-genome-assembly--contig:-NODE-2266-length-14115-cov-10.223115_pt1 | contig 14115 bp, 17 predicted proteins | sample MGYA00242104_ERZ508997 | MGnify/ENA primary metagenome ERZ508997 (study PRJEB26280, sample SAMEA2338704) | human gut metagenome | biome: human gut; feature: human-associated habitat; material: faeces... | reverse complement strand
GATTTCCTGATTGCCGAGGGCAAAAAAATAGCCCCCATCGAAGTAAAGTCCGGCAACTACCGCAGCCACGCATCGTTGGACAAATTCCGCGCAAAGTTTTCCTCGAAAATAGGTGAGTCCTATATTCTCTACACAAAGGATGTCATGCGCTCCGATAACATCCTCCATCTGCCCATCTACATGGCAATGTTTCTGTGACCAATATGCAGCCAGCCGGCTGCCATCTTTGCGAGGGGTTATCCGCGTAGCGGATCACCCCTCGCCTTTCAATCTGCAAAAATATAACCTACGCTATTCCCGAATATCGCCTGATAATACGGTGTCTGATGGTGGTAACAATAAACCATCACGGGCTTTCCGGCCTCAACATCTTCTTTTATATTGCGGATGTTGTAGAGCTCCATCACCGTCCCTATCGCCACGTGATAGGTCGTCCCCTCCCAACACATGCGGAACGGAAAGATAAATGACCTCGCATCTCGTTCAAATTCAAAATCTTCTCCCAGTTCAATAATGCAGTTCTCCCGTTCACCATCGAAACCAGATGTCATGGCTATCACGTTGTCCTTACGCCCCTCGCACCTCATCGGAACAACGTATATGCGCTGCATTTTAGTTTTCTTGCTGGAGAAATCCTTAATAGACCGAAACAGCGCCGCAAAGTCACGAGGGTTACGAGCAAGGAGGACAGCATAGCACTCCTTCATTTGATGCATACGGATTTTACTGCGATAGTCGTAAAACAGCCGCCACTCTTTTTTTGCAATTTCTGTTTTCCATCTCATGCCGCCCTGCGGAATGACATAGATGCTGAAATCATTTTTGGAATACGCCGCGAATCCGACCTGCCGAGTAAATCTCTGGGAGTGAGAATCCTCTGCGTCTGCGTCAATACACTTCCGCTTCACCTCGATGGCGTTGTAGTATACTGTACTTTCCTCCGGAGCGAAATCACCCACCGCGTTCGCAATGATAGCCGTCAGCGCAGGTTTCTGACTGTCCTCGTCATCACCGAATACCAGCGGGTGAACCTCAAAACCTGCGGCAGCGTAAAAGCAGTTCGCCCCAGCCAAATTCAAGCGGCGGTCCAACGGCGCTTTCCGCGCCAGCGTACCACCGCGCAGGTTGACGCTTCCGATGATACTCTTGGGGATTCTCTCCAGCCAAGGGAACAGTGCGCCGCCGAACTCCAAAAGAAAAGCCAAGCCTTTGTTTGTGATACAGCAGACGCGGCGCACCCGCTTCCGACTTCTTCCCCCAATGCGAATATCAACCTCTGCGCTCGACTCCTTCACAAAACCGGCGCTAATCAAATCCATAATGTCGTGGGAACCTGCGTTCATGGTCTCGGAAAAAATCGCAAGGTCATCCCGACGGACAAGACCACATATAGCGAGGGCATATAACATTTTCATTTTCACGTTATAGTGGGTTGGCATTCTCCATCCTCCTTTTACTATTTTCAGGATGCCCGCCCCCGAAAATGGGGTAGATCAACAGCGTTTTTAGTCTCTCAGGGGCGGGCATAAATTTCTCACTAATTGTACTTTGGTCAATATCGGCAATGGCATTTTCCGATTTCAAGGCTCGTAAAATCCAGTAAAATCAATGGATTGCACTTGCACCACGTTCTCACCAAAGCGGCCATTGGGGCGGTCGTTTTGATGCGACCAATTTAGCCCTCTTTTAATGGCCTACAGCAACCCCGCTGCTTCGCTGGCGAGTCTCCCATATTCTGATGATATTTTCCGGCGTTGGAAGCGGCCCTTCCATGGGAGAAATCGTAACGTAAGTCCCCGCAGGAATGGTCTCCGACACCCTCGTGTAGAAGCGAAAATCGGTGCAAAGACCATCGTCCCCGCCCTCGAAATGAGAGCAAATTTCATCGGTAATCGCCTTCGTTGCGTGGTTGTCGGAGTCAAGACAGGGAGTCGTGAGGCTGTTATAAGTGAAAACATACGTCACGCATTTTCGAGCGATTTTGGGCAGTGAATCCTCCACGGAGAGCACGGCTCCGCGCACCTTTTCAACGAACATCTGCGTGTCATAAATGACCATCTTCCGCCCGTTTACAACCGTGCCGTGAGCCCGAATCGAGGGCAGTGCCGGCATCCTGACCAGCAGCAAATCCGCCTCCACAAAAGCATCAAACAGGCCCGCTTCCCGCCTTGTTTTTTCAAAAAGCTCGACGCAAAAATCATCCGAAACGTCCGCCTCGCGGGTCTTCCATTGCAGAGAAATACTCTCAAGCTCGCACACCGAATCCCACATTTTCATGAAGGGAAGGCAGGTGTTATTTGCTAATTCATCAACCGCTTTCTGCAGCAGTGCCGCTCTTCGGGCGGCACTTTCATCGGAAGTATCGGCGTCAATAATCCTCCGGACGCCCTGCAGGTCGTCTTCAAAATTCTCTAAAGTCCATCCGATTTTCTTGTGGGCAGCACGCAGTGCCTTCAAATTATTTTCGATACTCTTGACCTTCACCCGAACATCGTATATAATCTCAGGCAGGGATGGGGAAGGCGCTCCCCTGATAGGGTTCCCTGCCTTCGGGGGCAGGACGCAGAACCGTTCACGCCTGTCTGAAACGTGTTCTTTTGTTTTCATTTGGAGCCTCCTTTCGGTGCTTCGCACCTGCGGGTCGCGCCCCATTTTGACCACAAATTTGACCACAAATGAAATCCCATTGGTATCAACAGCTTTGGGGAAAACCCTTGAAAACAGAGCATTTGCGGGTACGTTAGTACCCGTCTTTTACGGCTCTCGTAGGGTTCGAATCCCTCCCACTGCGCCAGTGAAAAACCCTGTAACCATGCCGGTTACAGGGTTTTCTTCTGCGTCAAAATGGGGATTTGACCATGATTTTGACCACAAACGTGGTTACTGACCCTGTTTTTCCTCGCCTTTGGCGAGTCCTCTAAACCGTTCCTGTATACCGCCCACCACCTCGCGTTGCCGCTCGTCCGAAGGATGGGCGTACACGTCAAGCGTCATCGCTGCCGTGGTGTGGCCCAGCATGTCCTGCAGGGATTTCACATCCGAGCCGCTGGCGATCGCAACGGTGGCCAAGGTGTGCCGCAGGTCGTGGGGGCGCAAATCCGGACGGCCAATTTTTTCGGCAATTCTTTTGAAGTGCTTGTAGAACGTCATCGGGATTATGTAGCGGCCAAGGTCGTTCGTGAAAACCAAATTCCACTCGTTATCCCACAGTTCGCCGGCCAGCTTCGCATTTTCCTCCTGCCGCTTTTTCTCGTCTTCCAAGCAGGCTACCGCATCCTCCGTTAAGTAAACTGTGCGCTGCTTTTTCGTTTTTGTCGCATTTTTGATGAAGTATGTACCGCTCTCTTGGCGGTCCTTCTGGAGCTGCTGCTCAACAGTAATGCACTTGCCTTTGAAGTCCACCTTGTCCCACGTGAGTCCAAGACATTCGCCCTCGCGTATACCGGTGAAAAGGCAAAACGCGTAAGCGTTTTTGAACTCCGGGTCCGCTTCGATGGCCTTCAGAAATGCCGGGATTTCACCGTCGAGCAGCGGAGTAATTTTATGTTTTTTACACTTTTCAATGTCTAAATTTTCGCAGGGATTTTTGGCAATGATACCCTTCTTAATGGCATAGGCTAAAGCCGTATGGAGCACCGTGATGACGTTCTTGACGGTCTTCGGGGAGAGCTTTTTCTTTGACAGTGTTTCTGCCATATCTTCGATGTCGCCCGGCTGCAAGCTCTGCACACGAATCCCGCCCAAATTAGGGTTGATATGATTTTTGATAATCCCGATATAACTCGCAACGGTCAGCGGTTCCCGCTTCGTTTTAATTCTTTTCTCGAACCACTCATTTACGCACTCCGCAACCGTTGTTGTGCTATTATCGCAGTAGGAGCCCTGTTTGACTTCGTAGAGGAAGGCGATGGCTTTGTCCATCGCCTCCTTTTTTGTTGCACCATAGAAGCTCTTGTATTTACTTTTGCCATCGCTGCCGAACCGCCGCGTATCAAGGGCGCGAGCCTCATAACGACCGTCTTTCCGCTTGAAAGCGCTAATACCGTCTCTGTCAGAACACTTTTTGTTCATAGTCCTTCATCCTTTCCAAAAAAATGTATTCAAACATACGGCATCGCAGCCAAGGTGCTAAGGGGAAAATCAATATTGGAAAGGGTTGTTTTTTAATTAAAAGATAATCTTAGGATGAAGGATACAGTAATTATTTATTTCCAGTATTCGTTGCCGTTGTCATCCACTCGCGTATAAGAAGCGATTTTTCTCTCTGCTTCTGCAAAGAACAGCGGAAGTCCCGACCCCGGCTCAATAGTCACAAACGGAGAAACCACGTCGCAGCCTGTAGCTGTAACGCACAACATTTCAATATATGCCAAAGCATCACAAATTCTATTCTCCAAATACTGTTTTTCAAATTTAATTCGTAAAGAGCGTAGTTCTTTAGCGTCTTTCCCAGCAGCTCCCTCTGTGTTTGGCATCACTTTTTGTACTTGAGATATCGCACTCTCAATATCTCTAAATTTACCCAAAATGCTTTCAAGGTTTTCTCCGCTGAGGAAATTATAGAAGCTCATTGAACCATCTTGGCTCTCTTTTCGCGCAGAGCTGCAAATACGATGTAATGCCTCAACTGCGCTGGGGCTCAGTCCCGTGTACTTAGAAACTTCATCATCGGATATACGGCGGGTAGGTGTATCTATCACGCCAAGCAAATAATCCGCCGATACATGATACGTTTCTACAATTCTCTTAATGTACTCCCCGCTTGGAATAGACTTTCCTTGTCGCCACTTGGTGATTACTGCGGGAGAAACTTCAAGTCGAGTTGCTGCCGTTACCGCCGTTTCCTGATTATGCATGAGTAGCTCGTTAAACCTTCCCGCAAAGTCATTGGTCTCACGAACGAATACAGGTCCCACCATGTATTTTACCTCCATTCCGTCGATGCCTTAATTATACCACAAACACAGGAAATGTCAACACATTAAAATATATTCATCTTTGTAAAATTCCTATTGACATGATAATCGTGTTGTAATATTATATAATCATAAAATCAAATGGCAAAATTTTTACGCATGGAGGTTTCTATGAAAAAACTAACGCTTTCTATCCAAGAGGTTGCCAACGTTCTTGGCGTTTCTCGCCCCACAGTTTATAAACTCGCCCAGATGCCCGATTTCCCTGCGTTTCATTTGCGTGGGCGCGTTGTCATCTCCGCTGATGGGCTCGAAAGATGGGTCGAGGTGATGAGTCAGAAAGGGGTCGGTGCTGTTGGATAAAGGCAATCTTGTCCGAGCCAGACGCGGATTGAAGATCCGCGTCTGGCTCCCCCTCACTAACAGAGGGGTAACGAGTACAAAGAAACAACTAAAACAATAAGGAGCTGATTTTATGAGTAGTAACAACACCATTACTATCGACTATGTATCGTTTGTGTGGGACACCAAGACGGTGCCGGAGGCCATCAACGAACTTGGGCTTTCATCCTCTACTTGGACAATGCGGGCAGGGCACTATCCGTACGCGCACATCCAGCGAGCGGGGAACATCTCCATTGCTTATGACAACTACAACGAACGCGGCGCGTTTGTCACCCTGACATCTCAGGGCTGCCGGGAATTTGAAAATCTTTCTTCTATCGGTTGGGCCGACCTCTTCGGAATTATTCGCAGCGGAGAAGGCCACATGACGCGGTTGGACATCGCTTTTGATGACCACACTGGTATCCTTGATATGCAGCGCATGAAGCGCGACCGCGACGTGGCCAATTACCGTTCCCTTCTCTCCTATACTGCGGAGCATCGCTCCCACAAGGAGAATATCATGGGAATGTCCCTTTATTTCGGCGCGAAGGGTTCCTGTACGAACATTCGCATCTATGACAAGGATGCCGAGCAAGGCAGCTTGGGGACGCATTGGATTCGTGTAGAGCTGCAGCTTCGGGACGCTTATGCTGATACCGTTGTGAAGTCCGGTTTATCCATCCCGTGCATTTTTTCCTCCGTTCTCAAAAAGTACCTCGTGTTTCTGCAGCCTAACCCTACAGACAGCAACAAGTCCCGCTGGCCGGTTGCGCCTTATTGGAACGCCCTCCTTGAAGGCGCACAGACGCTCACTCTGTCGTGTCACAGGGATACATGCAGCGATGGGCAGAGCCGCATCACCAACCTGCAGAACGTACTGAGGAGCTTTGCCCGCGACAATGGCTGGGCGAGTACGGCGCACATTGTCTGTAAGACCGCCCACAATGACGGCTATCCCTTACGCATGGTGCGGAGCGAACGCGGAGCATCCGCTTGATCTGCACAGCCCGCATATTCGCCCCAGCCCCGCTGTGCCGCGCCGCAACGGGTTCAGGCAGGGCAGCGCATCTCGCGCTTACCACGCCCTACCTGAGCCCCCTGTGCGGACGCACCCCCGCACGCCGCTGATCACCGGCGCAGGCGAAGTGCTTCGCGTGCCTGAGGCTTCATCTAATCTGAACAGCTTTTTGCGGTGAGGTCGATAGCGAAATCTATAAATGAAAATAGAAGGCAAAAACAGGAAGGAGTTCCACTCCTTCCTGTTTTTGCCTGAGAGTCTTCTGCGAAGCATCAACTGTCCTTTAGAGCTTTTCTGAGCCGTACTGCGAGGGCCTGTAGGACAAGGAGCATACGGGTAGCCCACGCTTATCCACCCGTCTGAGCCCCTGTACGGGCGCAAAGCGTGTACCTCATGAATAGGCGCTACTTGCAGCAGTCATCGCAAAGAGCACGAATGTCACTTATCACATCATCCCAAACAATACTTGCTGCATAGTTGTTTTTTCCTTGGTATCTTTCCCATTGTTCCCGCATCAGGGGGCTTATTCGGATTTCATCAAGCGTTCGCTCATATAGTGCCAGTGCCTGCTCACTGCCTCGTTTGCGGGCAGTCGCAGTAAGGGCTGCCGCAAGGGTGGCTTTGTCAATCTCCAGTCCTGTATCCTGCAAAACATACAAATCGTAAAAATCGCGCAGCCGCGTATTCAGAACCGAGCGCGACAATACCGTTTCTATCTTTTCCGCCAGCACCGTTTCAAGGTTATACGCCCAAAGAGTGATATACCTCTCTTCGAACATCAACTTGTATTGGTAGTTGACAGCGGCTGGCGTAATCGCGTCTCCCGTGGATATATCGATTTTCAGCGGTATTCGAGTTGCGTCTAAAAACGCATTGAGGGAAATACGGACACCGCTATACTCCGCATCATCCATAATCGTCCCAAAATCATTGATTTCAAAGCGGATATTGTCATCAACAGGCACAGCAATGATTTCTTCAACCATTGCTTTTGCGGCTATCGTATCCAGCGGCATATTGCGAATACTCGTATCAATATCCATAGTGGCGCGGTTTTCAAGGCCCACCAAGGCAGATACAAGCATCCCGCCCTTTAAGATGAAATTATCCCTATGCTCCGACAGAGATACTCGCTCTAAGAATCGTTCCATACCATAATTGCGTATCAGTAGTTGTGCCTTGGCACTATCTCCTCGTGCCATGTTTCGGACTTTGTCCTTAAGCTGCCGTGAAGTCTTAATCATCAGAACAACACCCCCATCACCTCGTTCACTTGTTTTTCCATTCGCATGACCGATGCATAATGGCTTAAGTTGACAAGATTTTTGTCTTTCTTTTTCATATATTCCCTTATTGCATAGTTGAATGCTGCGCTGTCCATGTCTGACCGCTTGCGGATTATATCACAAATCGTCCGCTCCATATCATAGGCACGGACAAAATGGCCGCCATTTGAAGAAATCAGACAGATACCCATGGCATACCAGTCCGCTTTTGTATAATAGACCTTTACACCCTTTTCCACCAATCCTCTGCTGTTGTAATTTGCCGCAACAGTAACAGAAAACGGCAGCGGCTCCTTCTCGGCGAGGTTGTGCAGATATAGCGCCGCTTCATGTGAGAAGACTGCTTTTGGGAACTGCGCTTGCAGCAGGTACATCTCATCCGGGAACACATCGGGAGACACATAAACACCGTGTGCGGCCTTTTCCAGCCCACGTTCCTTTATATACCGATAGAAAGCGTCTTTCGTGACACCGGCAGCCAAAACATCGGAGGTTTTCAGAACGCCTTGGTTTTCAAGAGACAGTTTTTCGATTACATCGTTTTTCAAGCCTATCACCAACTTTCACGCTGATATTATACGGCAAAACCAGCGTGAAAGTCAACTGCATAATGCTTTTTTGCATCGGGAGTTTATTCACAACGCACCAGCTATGCTTTGAGATGCTTCTTGCGCCCTCGGCACAGTCGGAAGGCGCATACCTTAGCTTGCCACGCCCCAACTGAGTCCCCATGCGGATGCATCTCCGCACGCTGCTGATCTCCGTGCAGCAGCGGAGGGTTTCGCGTGCCTGAGCCTTAACCCACATCTCGCTTCGCATAGCAAAAGAGCCACCTGCTTCTCCGGCAGGTGGCTTTAATTTTCACTTGATACTTCTACAGGGTCAGAAACACTTTCGATAACGACCGAATTGCTGCCGCCATCCGCATCCGCTGCATACACGGACGTCGGGAGCAATCCAACCACCATCACCAGCGTCAGCAACATAGCTACTACGCCACGCAGCTTCTTGTGTTTCATGGTTTTTGAAATCTCCTTTCAAAAATTTTTGAAGATTAACCGGCCTTCCTACCTTTACATGAATATGATATTTTGCCAAGTTCGAGATGCAAAAAAGGCAGGAGACCGACGCTCTCCATAATCCCATAGTAGCATATTCGATTATATTGTCAACACATCCGGAGACACAAATTTCTAAACACAACGAATTTGTCAAATAGTTCATGGGCAAGAAGAAGGCAGCGGCTTTTTGCCGCTGCCTTCTTGAATTACCGTTATTAGTTAGCCACCGTAGTAAACGAAGATTTCATGATAGCCCGCAGATGCATTCCAGCGAACAACACAGTTGATACCAACATACCAGCCCTCAATTTCGGGATACCATTCACCGTTGCGCTCAAGAGCACTCTTAACATAGTCAACTTTCTGTTTGATTGCGGACTCAACCCATTCCTGATTCCAGCAGGACTCAGGGCAATCGCGTTCCAGATAGATGGGAGGGAAATAACTTCTGCAAGCAGAGTCTACAGTAAAGCCATAACCCTCTGCATAAGAGTTACCAACGGACATTGCAGCCGCACAGTCGATGTCAGCCTTAGTCGGCTTTGTGGGCTTGGTAGGTTCAGTGGGAGTAGTAGACCCGCCGCCAGTGGACCCTGTGTTGTCGTCAGAGGGCTTGCTGGGAGTGGTGCTGCCACCGTTGCCGCCGGAGGGCTTGTCAGGCGTGGTAGTCTGCTTGTTGTTCTGGTAGTAGGCCCAAGCCTCGTCAGCGGTACGACCGCCGGCTGCCTTCTTGGAACCCGCACCCCACTGACCGTCAGCGGTCACGCCATACCAACGCTGCAGCTCCTTCACCTGAGCAGTAGTCAGGCTGCCGTTGTCATAGCTGGGAGTAGAGGGCTTCTGAGAGGGAGTCTCCGTCTTGGTGTCATTCTTGGTATCGCTCTTGTTGTCAGACTTGTTATCCGTCTTCGTGTCGGTCTTGGTGTCCGTCTTGGAGGTGTCCTGCTTATTGTCAGCGGGCTTCTGCTCATCCTTCTTAGACTCGTCAACCTTGGTCTCGGTCTTCTTATCGTCGGCCTTGACCTCATCCTTGGCATCGGTCTTATCCTCGGTCTTCTGAGCATCATCGACCTTGGGTTCCTCCGCCTTCTCATCTGTCACGTTTCCGGACTGCTCGACATAAGCGGTGATATCCTCCGCCTTGACGACCACATTGCCATCCGCATCCAGCACATTGCCGTCCGCATCCAGCGTGAAGTCGGTCACTGCCTTGCCGTCCTTGTCCACCAGAACCTTTTCGCCGGTCTCAGTCGTCTGCACGTAGCATCCGATTTCCTCGCCGGTCTTGGTTTCCTCGCTGGTCTTGTTGCCACAGGCCACCAAACTCATGGTCATCACCAGAGCCAGCAGCAGGGCCATAAAATTCTTCATCTTTTTCATTGTCATAGTTCCTTTCTCCGCAGTGTATTCAAGAAGCTGCTTGGTCCGCAGATGAATCTACCAATTCACTGACACCGGCAAGATAATACTGGTCATTCGTACCGTCATAAAGGATGGAAACGCGGATAATCCCCATTTCTTTGTGTGTTCCGTTTTCATACAGCTCCAAAATGAACTCGTCATTTCGGTAGGCGTCGAAACCTCTCTTTAGGGACAGCTCTTCCGAATAGAAGAAATTGTGCGTCCATGCCGCGCCATACTTGTATGTACCCTTATAACTCATGTCCAGCCCGACCATACCTTCATTGCCGGCATAATCATTTTCATATCGCTCAAAGATGTTTTGGATGCCCTCATCCACAATTTCCGCATAGGTGGTCTCGGTCGTTTTTCTCTCCGCCTCATAATCGAATTCGACCCTGCCGGTCATGCTGCTGTTCGTCTTGTGGTTGTACTTACTCCAAAGGTAGGTGGTTCCCTTTGGGTTGTCCGTGGTGGGGTTCAGGTAGATGGCGCCGGTTCCGACGCTGGCATCGCCCATGCCCAGCGTGACGGTGTACCCGGATGCCAGCTTGCAGGAGACCGTAACGTCGTTGCGGTAGTTCTTGGTGTGCGCCACGCCATCTGCGGCGTCCCCCATTCTCTCCCCATTTGCATCATAGTAAATGCCGTCTGCTGTCTCCAACGAATAGTTGTGTAGGTTGTACTTGTCCCCCTCCAGTTCTGCAGGAATCGAATCGTCATACTGCCGCTTGCTGCCGCCGCTTTTGGGGGTATCCGTACCATCGCCGCAGGCGATCAGCACCAGCGGCAGCGACAGGGCAAGCAGAAACCCAATGATTTGCTTCGCAATTTTCATCTTTCTTTCGTCCTTTCCCTGTGCGCGGCATTTGCCGCGCATTATTCGTGCTATCGTTTTTATTCCGCCAAATCAACGCACCGGTCGGGTTTGTAACCAGCATTATAGCACTTGCGGTGGTGCAAATCAAACATAATTGAAAATATAGCGGTTACAATATATCGTTGAGGTGGTATGGATGAACTGTTACGGATATGACAACGCCCTGCGGAAGCGGCTGGCCCAACTCCGAGTTCAAAAAGGGGTGTCGGCGCGTGAAATGAGCCTCGCTCTCGGACAGAACACCGGCTACATCAGCAACATCGAAAGCGGGAAGACGCTGCCCTCCATGACTGGTTTTTTCTATATCTGCGAGTACCTCGACATCTCCCCCTGCGATTTCTTCGACTTCGACACGCAGGCACCAAAAGAGGCCTCCGAAATGATGTCCCGCCTGAAACGCCTGAACGCCGTGCAGCTCAACCACGTGGCGGCCATTGTGGATGATATACTGAAGTGATACAGCAGATCGCGGCATCGCCGCGATCTGCTGCTCTGCTTTCACGAGAAGAACAGCGTGTCCGAGGGCTCTTCCAACTCGACAACACTCAAGTCGATGAAGTCGTCCAGTGATGGCGCAGACCGCCGCAGGTAATTGTGACCGCCGTCCACAGCGCAGGTGCCGCACGAGCAGGTCTTGAAATCATGCGAGGAGATGGACTCGATAACCTCTCCGCATTTCCTGCATTTGATAGCGTTTCTGATAATCATATATTTCTCCTGTAAAAGTGTGCAATCATTGCACACTTTTCCCTTCACTCCTTACGCGCTCTGCTGGACGACAATACCCTCTTCATCCCAAGTTGCCAAACGGAAATTATAGGGACGTCCGTCAGGCGCGGCGAGACCGTTCAGGATGTCCCGCAGCTCCCGCACCTCCGCAGGGTGGCTCTTGGCAATCAGCACCGCCTCATCCACGGGCTTATTGTCCAGCGCACAGCCGTCTACGTACATACGGAGCTGGTAGAGGTCGAGAGCCTTCGTCCTACCCGACTTTGCTTCATAGATGGTAACACCGTTGACAAATCCCACGAACAGGTCTACCTTGGCTTTCAACCCGATTTTCTGGAATACAGGCTCCTCGCGGCTCACCCGCAGGGCGTTGGGGTCGCTCTCCCGCTTGGCAGTCAGCTCGCGGATGTACCGCGCTTCAAGGGTGTCCACATCCTTGGCCGGGGCAGGTACATAAGAGGCAATCCAACTAAGGAGATTCTTCAGGCGCGGGTCGGCCTCGCAGAAGGACGTCTTGGTGTTCTTCGTGGCAGGCAGCGCGGCGGAGCTATCCGTAATCAAATCCACCTGCACCAAGAAGCGGTTCTGGCTGGGGTGGACCGCTTCCCCCCAAACCCTATCGAAGAGGCCGTGTTCAATGGCGCGACCATTGATACGCAACTCTACGCCGCTGGAGCTCATGTTGCATTTATAGTAAACGGCATTGGCCTTGGTGGGCAGGATGTTACCATACTTGCAGCGGATGGTCAGCGGGCCGCCGCCGAGGTCGCAGGGAACATCGCCGTAATCCGTCACTGTGCCGTCCTCCCATGCCGGCAGCAGCGGTGTCAGGACGTGGTGCTTCTCCACGCCGTCGCTGATCTCCACCACTTCCATGGTGATGCCGGTGTCTGCCAGCACGCCGGCGTAGACATACCGCAATTCCTCGATGACATAACGCACGAGGCTGTGAAAATCGGAGGAAGCAGCCTTGCGGTCGGGCTTGACCGTGCGGAACTTCACCATGGGGCAGCGGACGGAGATGGCCGTTCCGGTCCGGTGAGGCAGCCCGCCCGTACCTGAGTAAAAGCGAACCTTCATGGGCTTGTCGTTCTCGGAGGTTCCCATAGAGTAGGGCGCCGTGACCTCCCGGTAGCGGTTCTTCTGCGCGTCCTTCTTCGTGCGGGTACGGATGACCCACTCCTGCGTTGGGCCGCTGTCGCAGGAGGCCAGAGCGTGCTTCAGGCCAAAGCCGTGCTCATTCAGCGGGGTCTGCACTCCATCCCGACAAGCGATGGTCAGGGCACTGTTCAGGTCGGAGATGCCCGTGCCGCCGTCTACCACACCGATTCTCACAGCGTCACCCAAATTCTCAAACGACAGCACCACCGTCATGGATAGGTCTGGGTCGCTGCAGTTGGCGCGGAGGTTGGAAATGGCATCGTCCGCCAGCTCACAAATGACCTGTCCCATACTGTTGAAATTGTCGCCGATGCCTGCAAACAGGCCGTAGCCGGTGGGGTTATTCTGGATGATTGCCTCCCCGATAGGAGTCTTCTTTCCGTTGTTCATAGTTCTAAGTCCTTTCGTATTTTTTCAGGTAGGTGGCGCTGCTCTCACAGCTCACGGATGTCGTCCAGCATCCCATCGTACTTCTCCTCCAGCGCGGCTGCGATGATTCGCAGCAGGGCCTGCTGGCGGATAACTTCCTTGCAGAACGCCGTTGCCAGCGCGTCCGGCGACATATGCAGGTCAATGCACATGTGAAGGAGTTCTTTCCATTCGTAGTCGGTTACATCAATCGTTACCTTGTACTTGTCGTCCTCGTACATCTCGCGTGCTCCTTTCGTCGTATTCAAAACAAAACACCGTGCAGGATAATCCCTACACGGTGCGTCGAAAAACGACAAGGAGACGGAGCATCCGTCCGCAGGGAAGGCTTGCAAATCCCTTGAAAATAGGATATACTACTCCCTGCGGTGCGGATTTTTTCCGTTGTGTAGGTGGTCACTTCACCTGCTCAGGTCAAGGGGAGTTGGCGCTTCCCTTGACTGCCGCTGTTTTATTTTGTATACTTATTATAGCATATTGGGTACAATATTCAATAGGTAAAACAAACAAATATTGGGTACATTATATGTGCAGTTTGTATATTGCACCCAGTATAGCTTTTCGATTAGAATAATATGGAACTGATATAGTTTAAGGAGAGCGTTTATGGCCGTTTCAAAGGCACAGCAACGTGCTGTCAACAAATACGTTAAGAACAACTATGACGAAATTAAAGTCCGTATGCCCAAGGGCAAAAAGGAGGTCATTCAGGCTCACGCGGCCCAGCAGGGTGAATCCGTAAACGCCTACATCAACCGGGCCATCGACAAGGCTATGAGTGAAGATGACTCCTCTACCTGAGCAGACAAGGCAGGTGATCTGCGCCATCGGCGCAGATCACCTGCTT
>ENA-ORMS01002257-ORMS01002257.1-human-gut-metagenome-genome-assembly--contig:-NODE-2257-length-14147-cov-3.186205_pt1 | contig 14147 bp, 9 predicted proteins | sample MGYA00242104_ERZ508997 | MGnify/ENA primary metagenome ERZ508997 (study PRJEB26280, sample SAMEA2338704) | human gut metagenome | biome: human gut; feature: human-associated habitat; material: faeces... | reverse complement strand
AAAGGATTATATGAAAAAACAATGGATGAAATCTATTCAAAAAGACATATTTCAATAGATGAAGATTTTGAAGACTTCAGACAATGGGTTAAAGATAATCCGGAATATTCAGAATTTATTGATGAAAATAGTACTCCTGAAATTGATGATTATTCAGATATGCGTCCTGTTGGAGGATTAAATGTTGATTATTTTTTAGAGCATGCAGAAGAGATAATAAATGATACTGAGCATTTATCTAATCCTTATGATTTTAGTGCATTGAAATTTGATGATAATGAAATGGTTAGATATTATTATCGTGAATTGGAAAAAACACATAGGGAAATGTGGATGGCATTTGGTAGAGGGAATACTTTTATGAATCCTGATGAAACAGATGAAGAAAAAGCTTTAGATAGAGTTACTCGGGAATATTGTGAAGCTACAGGACATTGGGATATGTATAATTGGATTGAAATAGACTATGATCATTACATTGAAGAGAATTTTAGGGATTATTAAAATAAAAAAGACATGTAATTTAATATAAATGTGTATTGGAGTATTAGATAAAACTATTAATTTTGATGTTTGATAGAAAATAATAATATGAACAGTCCTGAAGATTACATTTAACAACTTTAATGTAGAGCACTCTTTAATTGAGAAAGTTGGGGGGATTTTTCAGGATGATTTTTATTATGGTGTTTTTTAAGTGATAATTTAAAGAATAAAAAAATAAGAAAGAAAAATAATGATCCAATCGGTTCTTTATGTAGCGCTCGGCGGGGCCTTAGGCTCCGCCGCACGTTTTGTCGTGTCGCGTCTGGTTCAGGAACACGTCAGCACGCCCTTTCCTCTGCCAACAATGGCGGTAAACATTGTCGGGTGCTTGCTTATAGGTCTTGTCTACGGTTTTGCAGCCCGCCATGAAGGTTTGGGCGATGGCATGAAGCTCTTCCTCACCGTTGGCTTCTGCGGAGGCTTCACCACCTTCTCAACCTTCTGCAACGAGGGTCTTGCTCTCATGCGTGGCGACCATTTCGTGCTCGCCGCCCTCTACGCCTCAGCCAGTCTGTTCATCGGCCTGCTCGCTGTTCAGGCAGGAACAATAATGGGGAAAAGCATTTAACGATGAATGCTTTTCCCCATTTTTTCTTCTCCCGCTTTTATATAACCAGAGTTTAGAAATGCAAGCTGTGCTTATTTCTTTTCCTTCTTGTTGTTGTCTTTTTCCGCCAGCTTCGTTCCCTTCAATATAGCCTCATACTCGTCTTGCGCGTTGAGCAGCCTTACCGCCTCCTTATATTGCGGGTCGTAGCGCAAGCTGTGCTCAATGGCACCTTTCTGATAATAATAGACCGCCATGAGGTCGAGAGCAACCATCTGCTTGATGTGCTCTTTGTTGTATGGCCAGTCGAGCTCCTTGTCGAGGTTGTGGGTGAGCTTCTTTTCCAGCGCCTCAAACTCGGCTTTCGCGTCATCATAATAGCCTTCGAAACGCGCCATGCGCTCCAGGTCTTTCAGATATTTGTCGCTCACGCGGTCATAGGTGAAGCCGCTCTCGATGATGTGCTTCTTAAGCAAGGCATAGTCGGCGTCGGTAAACTCAAACTCTGACGGCTTTGCCACCGTTGGGTGGTTCTTCAGATATTCCACCTCATAGTTGAGCAGCACGCTTGTCGTGTCCACACGCTCCAGGTAGAGCGCTATGTTAGGCAGCGAGTCGGCCTCCACCACCACGTCGGGCTTAATGCCACCACCGTCGCGCACCTCACGTCCTGCCGCTGTGTGGAAGATGTGTGTGAGCGAGTCGGGCACATGCTCAGTGTATCCACCCTTCGAGTGCTTATAGTTGATGGCCTGTATGCATCGTCCGCTCGGAATGTAATATTTTGCTGTTGTGAGCTTCAGCTTTCCGTTATAAGGCAGCGGCACGTTAGGCACCTGCACCAGACCCTTTCCGTAGGTTCGTGTTCCGAGCACCACGGCGCGGTCAAAGTCTTGCAGCGCTCCACTCGTGATCTCGCTTGCGCTGGCCGTCTGTCCGTTCACCATCACCACGATGGGCATGACCGTGTCTATCGGCTCCACCGTTGTTGCGAACGTCTGGTTGGCACTCTTTATCTTACCCTTCATCGTGAGCAGCGTCTTGCCCTTGGGCAGGAACATGTTCAAGATAGAGATGGCGTCTTGCACGTTGCCGCCACCGTTGCTTCTGAGGTCGATGATGAGTTTCTTTGCACCCTTCTGCTTGAGGTCGAGGAAGGCGCGGCGGAAATCTTTCGACGAGCCGTCGATAAACTGGGTGTAGTTGATGTAGCCAATGTTGCCCGGCTGCAAGCCATAATAGGGCAGGTACGGCATCTGAATGGCCTTACGCGTGATCTTCATCGTGAGCTTCTTGCCTGTTGTGGGACGCAGCACCTTCAGTTCGAGCGTTGTGCCGGCATCGCCGCGCAGGTGGTCGCTGACATACTGGTTCGTCTGCTTTGTCATGTCCTCGCCGTCGATGCTGAGGATGATGTCGCCCTTGCGCAGTCCAGCCTCGGCAGCCGGCATGCCCTCATAGGGTTCGTTTATCACCACGCGCTTCAACTTGAAGTTGTAGCTTATGACCGCTCCAACGCCAGCATACTTGCCCGTCATCATCTCCTTATACTCTGCCTGCTTGTCTTCAGGATAGTAGGTGGTGTAAGGGTCCAGACTGTCGAGCATGGCATTGATGGCTGTGCCCACCACATCAGTGGCGTTGAGCGTGTCCACATACATGAAATCGAGATTCTTGTATATGGCGTTGAACACGTCCATGCTTTTTGCCACATCAAAGTTGTGGTCTTTGCCGTTCTGCGCCCACAAGGGCAGCGAGAGGAGCATCGTTGCGAACAAAAAAAGTTTTCTCATATCTTTTATCTTTGTTTTCTTTTTTATTTTTTACCTTTTTACCTTTAAAACGATTTTTCACTTTTCGTTTTTCACTTTTCCCTTAAATCGGCGTCAGCCCTTTTTTACCTTTTTACTTTTTTACCTTTTTACCTTTAAATTTATCCTCTGCAAAAGTAATATAATAAGGTGACAAAGCGTCCAAAAGCGTTGCTTTTTATTCTTTTTTTGTTCTTAAAGGGCGAAAAAGGAGGGTAAAAAAAGAAAAAAGAGAGAAAAACAAAAAAAATGCACCTTCAGCTTAATTTTTTTTGAAAAACATTTGGTGGTTTCGCAAAAACTTCATACCTTTGCAACCGCAATCAAGAACGATAGCACACAATGCTTCAATAGCTCAGTTGGTTAGAGCACCTGACTGTTAATCAGGGGGTCGTTGGTTCAAGCCCATCTTGAAGCGCACAAGAGTCCTAAGGTTTTCCTTAGGACTTTTTTGTTTCCCGTCGCTTTTAATCCACAATTGTTGTGGATAAAGGCTCACCCGATAAATCTAAGCTCAGTGGAAAAGTACTGGCTCACCCGATAAACCAGGGGGAAGACAACTTGTAAACAATAAAAAACGCCCTGCAAAGGCGAAGGCATCATTCAGATAGCCTTCATCTTTGCAGGGCGCGTTTTTGTTTTATGATCTTTTAATCCTCCACCTCAACCTTAGCGTTGGGGAAGTCTTTCTTAAACACATCTTCACTCTTTGTGAGCGTTCCTTCGTAGCTATAGCGCACGTTGTCGTCAGCTTTATCAAGGTCAGAATACTCATAACCTATCGTTACCGTAACCATATGTATCAGTTTGCGCGAGTCAGACACATTGGTATAAAACTTCTGTTGCCAGTGACCCTTCAACGGCACAAGGGCTATAGCCTCGTTATTGGCCGTAACGTCAAGTGTGCCATCGTCGTTAAACTTTGCGGTGACAACATACTTTTTATGTCCCGTTTTCGTGCGATCCATATTACCAGCATACATATAGCACTCGTCTTTAGAGATGGCATAGAGCTGTTTGCCCGCCACCTCGGCCGAGTAAGACGTGCCCAGCTGCTTGATGGTGCCGTTGCCCGCATACACGCCCGAATACTTGTTTGTAAAGTTCAGATAATACAGCGCCTTGGTGTAGCGCGATGGGCCTACCACTTCGCCCTCTGACGAGGCAATCTTTATGGGCAGCACATACTCGTTATAGATGTCGTGCTGGCGCAGCGTAGCCAGGTCAATATGGCACACCGCCTTTGCGTTAAGGTCGCCCTTAGGAATGGTGTACTGCGGCTTATCAAAGGTATAGCAGCCGGCAGGCAAGAGATCATAGTAAGAGGCTGTTTCGTTTTTAAACTTATCAAAGTTGAAGAGCGACAGTGTGTCGGCATCAACATCCAGCTTTACAATAATATCTTTATCATTGCCCGAGGTACCATTCACGCCAAAGTAAACAGGCAGGTCAACCGTATTATCGTCGTTGATAGGCATCTCAATGTTTTCTTGCCAGCCATTGTTCATCAGATACGAGTATTTGGTGAACAGTTCTGAGTCGAGTTCATCCTCACACGACACTGTGCAGAGGGCCACCGCAGCCAGCAGTGTGCCCTGGCAGATATGCTTGAAAATATTACGTTTCATATCTTTTATCGTTCAATAAAAATCATTTATTCTAAATAAACATACCACCGATAGGCTTACCAGCCAGGGTTCTGTGTCAGGTTAGAGTTTCGCTTCAGCTCATCTGTGGTGAAGGGCCACAGATACATTTTCTGTACAAACACCTTAGGCATTGAAGCCACCACCGTGGGACGATAGAACTGCTGCACGCGGCTCTCGTCGTTGCTGATGTTGATGTTGCAGCCCATAAACGGCTGGTTTTCTTCAATCAGTGCATCCTTCCAGCGGCGCAAGTCGTAGTAGCGGAAGCTGTTTTCGCCCACGAACTCAACCTGACGTTCGTGCTTGATGGCTGCACGCATCAGTTCCTGGTCGTTGTAGGTCATGTCGCTAAAGTCGGGCACACCCGCACGCATACGTATCGGTTTCATTGCGGCACGCATCTCGGCAGCATCACGTTTCACCACCACCGGCTCGTTGTTATATCCCTCAATGCTATATTCTTTGCCCGATGTAAGCTCGTTCAGCGCCTCGGCATAGATGCACAGTATCTCGGCATAGCGGAAGGTAGGCTCGGTTTTGTCAATAATGTATCCGCCCGTGGTGTAGGCATCTTCATCGTTCACAAACTTTTTAAAGCCAATGCCCGTCAAGGGGCAGTCTTCTTTAAAGCCCTGTTTGCCATCGTTCAGGTCGCGATAGTAGAAAATCTGCTGGTTGCGATACCCTTTTTCGCTGGCGCTTGAACACTTCCATACCGATCCACAATAAGCTATTGAGGCATAGAAGCGCGGCTCACGATGTGCATATTGCCACGACACGCCCGCAGGCAAGAAGGGTGCACCGCCTTCGTTCAGGGCGCTGGCCGACGTTGTAAATCCGTCTTCGCGATAGTAGCCACTCTGCTTAGCCTCGTTCACCGTTTGTCCGTTATCCATCAGGTAGGCATCAACCTGTTTCTGCGACACGCCTATCGAGTTGTTACCGCTCAGTGTGCGCGGCATGCTCTCCTTCACCCAGTAGTTAGTTTGGGTACCACCCGTCTTGGTACGTGTGAAGATAAGTTCCGGGTTCTTCGAGCCCTGAATAGTGCCATCAAAAATCGACTTATACGAGAGATAGGGGTCAACATCAGCCCATCCGTCGGGGAATTTCTTGTCAGAGTATTCGGCATTGTAGGGTGGGCGCTCATAGTCGGGCGTCTTGGGGTCGGGCTCAATGGTGTATAGGCTATACATACCAAGGTTCATTACCTCCTTAGCGGCGGCAGCGGCCTTGGCCCATTTAGCCTCATCATACTCTTGCGGAACCAGCTGTTTTCCCTGCTTATCTTTCACGTTGAAGAGGTCTTTGTTGCCATTCACCAGCGGGCTGGCAGCCCACAGTAACAGTCGTGCACGCAAGGCCAGGGCGGCGCCACGTGTGGGATGTCCCATGTTGTTCACGGTGCGACGCAGGGGCAGCGAGCGAGCCGCAATCTTCAGGTCGTTGTCAAGAAAGTTTACAGTCTCGTCGATGGGCACGCGGGGCAGCGACAGTTCTTTGTACGAGAGGCTCACGTCCAGACCCTCTTCGGGCACCAAGGGCACAGGTCCAAAGTGGCGCAACAGAGCCCAGTAAGCATACGCTCTTACAAAGCGCATCTGTCCCTTCATATCTTCTTTCTCGCTGCTGGTCAGTTCTGGGCAGCGATCTACGTTATTAATCAGTGTGCTGGCCTTACGTATACACTCATAGCCTTTATACAGCAGTTCTTTGCTACGGTCGTTGTTGGTCGAGGCCGAATAGTTGCCGTTTTGCAGGTCGTGGCCATCATATTTTACGATATCGTCGCTAAGGAAGCGTGTGATGCCGTCTGATTCGGCCAACTGGTCGATAGGCTCAAAGGCATTCGCCAACCATCCCTCCACATACTGACGTTTTGAAAAGGCCGAGTCGAGTGTCATCTGGTCGTAGAAGTATTTATCTACGTCGAGATAATCAGAGCAAGAGGTGAAGGCCATTCCTGCCATGAGGGCGGGCATTATTAACATTGATATTTTTTTCATATCGTCATTTTTTATTATTAGATACTGAAGTTGACATAGAACGAGAAGGTGCGGCTAATGGGGTAAGCATTGCCCGACTCGTTGTTGCCCTCGGGATCCCACCATTTGAAGGGGCTCCAGGTGAAGAGGTTTTCGCCCACAAAGCCCAGTCGTAGGCTCTGCATACGTATATGTTGCAGCATCTTGCGGGGCAGGTCGTAGGTTATCTCCAGGTTCTTGAAGCGCAGGTAGCGTCCGTTCTTCAGCCAGAAGGTGCTTTGTCGGTTATTGTTATTATTGTTGGTGTAGGTCAGTCGGGGCCACAGGGCGTTGGGGTTTTCAGTAGCCGTGGTGCCCGATATTTCGGACGGTATCCAGCGGTCTTCTACCACCATGCGCTGCAAGATGTTGCCTGTAGCGCCATCGTGGAAGGCGTGTGGGCCGTTACCACCTACAAAGAAGTCGCGTTTGCCAGCACCCTGGAACAGCATGTTCAGGCCCCATCCGCGCCATGATGCGCTCAGGCCAAAGCCATACATAATGCCCGGTGTGTTCTTATAGCCTATTGGCACAATATCGTCTTCAGTAATTATGCCATCGCCGTTTACATCTTTATACTTGATGTCGCCAGGCATGATGGGGAAGTTGGCCAACTCGTCTTGCGAGGGGCTTTGGTCAATGTCGGCCTGATCTTTAAACAAGCCCAAGGCAATGAGACCACGTGTTTGGCCCTGGCGGAAGCCACGGCTCATGCGATACCACAGTTCGTTAGCAGCCTCATCCATATCCAGCACCTCAGTGTTTTGATAGGTAAGGTTAGCACGCAGTGTGAGGTTTACCTCGCCAAAGCGTTTGTTGAAAGCAATGTTTCCGTCAACACCATACGACTCCATGGCGCCCACATTAGCCATAGGAGTTTGGTCGGCCAAACCTGTTGAAAGCGGCATGTTGTTACGCTTCATAAAGATGTCGGTACGCTTGTCGTGGAAGTAGTCGATGGTACCCGTAAAGAGGCCATGGAAGAGGTCCCAGTCGATACCCAAGTCCCACTTAGTAGCCACCTCCCATGTAAGGTTAGGTGTGCCCACGGTGGTCATACGGTAGCCGTTAACGTGGTTTGAGCCAAACTGTCCCCAGTTGTATGAACTGCCGGCATCCGGCGTCTCAGAAATGAGCGAGATGTATGGGAAGCGCTGTCCGGCGAGCTTATCGTTACCCACACGTCCCCACGAGCCACGTATCTTGAAGAAGCTGAGCCATGGTGCCAGTTTCTGCACAAAGGGTTCTTCGCTGGCCACCCATCCTGCCGAGAAGGCGGGGAAGAAGCCAAACTGCTTGCCTTTTTCAAAGTTTTCAGAGCCAGTATAACCAAAGTTAAACTCGGTAAGATAGCGGTTCTTATAGCCGTAACGCACCTGGCCCGAGTAAGCCAAATTGCGCTTAGGTATCGACTCAAGGATGTTGCTGCCCAGGTTTGTGTCAGAGTTTTCCTCTTGGTACACCATGAGCAGGCCGTTTATCTGATGTTTTTGTGCGAATAGACGTTCATACTCGAGCTTAGCTTGCAGATAGTAGCGACGTGTGCCCGTTGTTTCAGAGGCTTGCGTCATAGCCTGAATGGTTTGCTCGCGCTTCAAGATAAGGTTGCCGTAGGCGTCGCGATAGTTTTGTGCGCTCCACAGCTCGGGCGACTTGCTACGGGTGATGGTGTTCGAGTTCCAAGTATCGAAGGCAAACGAGCCGCTGAAGCTCAAGCCCTTAGTGATGAAGTCGAGTTTCTGGTCAAGGGTTACGTTAGTCTCCATCTTGTTCTGCCAGATGGTTTTGTAACCTGTTTGTGTGAGCAAAAACTCGGGGGTTTTCTTTCCGTTTACGATGGGCCACTGGCCAGTGCTCCACTTGCGGGGAGTAGACAGCGGTGTATATTGCGAGAAGGCATTCCAGATGTCGGCCGTTGTTGAGCCGGGCTGTGTGCGGTTAATAAGATAGCCACCAATGCCTACAGAAAGGTTTGTGGTGGGGGTTATCGTCATTACCGAGTTGGCACGATAGTTATAACGCTCGTAGGTAGAGTTGGTGTTATACTTGTTTTCCTTGCTCTGCGACTTGTATATACCATCTTCTTTATAATAAGCACCACTTACATAATAGGTGGCGGCATCGCTACCACCAGTAAAGCTAAGCTGTGCGCGATACTGCGAGGCGCCATCTTTCAGCATCAGGTCTTGCCAGTCGACGTTAGGATAGAGGTCGGGGTCAAGTCCGTTCTGAATAATGGCGAGCTGCTCGTCGGTATACAGTGGCGACTGATAACGGGCCAAGCGAGCCTCGTTAGCCAGGCGAGCATAGTCGTAGGCGTTAGCATAGTCGGGCAGTTTACCCGTGGCGTTATAGCCATAGTGTATCTTACCGTTTATACGCACCTTTCCTTTCGAACCCTTCTTAGTGGTAATGATAACCACACCGTTAGCACCACGCTGGCCGTAGATGGCGGTGGCCGATGCGTCTTTCAACACTGAGAACGACTCGATATCTTCAACCGGTATCTCGTTTAGGCTACGCTCTACGCCATCAACCAGCACCAGGGCGCTGGCATTGGCACCAAAGGTGCTGATACCACGTATCCAGAATTCGCTCTTGTTCTCGCCCGGTTCGCCCGACATCTGCTGGGTAATGATGCCCGGCACCACGCCACCCAGCGCGTTGCTCAGGTTGCCTGTGGGGGCGTTCAGATGTTTGGTCTCAACGGTGGTAAAGGCACCAGTAAGGGTTTTCTTCTTCTGCGAGCCGCTGGCTGTTACCACCACCTCGTCTACCTTCTGGCTTTCTTCCTCCATCTTTACACTCACGTTGTTGGGGTCTTTAATGTTCACCACGGGCAGGTCAATGGTTTTAAAGCCTATGTATGTTATTTGCAGCACATCATATTTGTTGGCCTTAATTTTAAACTGTCCGTCAATGTCGGTGGTCGAACCCAGTCCAGGGTTGTTCTTTACCACTACCACAGCACCCGTCACAGGGTCGCCATAGGAGTCTTGCACCACACCTTTTATATGTATAGCTGCATCTTGCGCCATAACGGCTATGTGCACGAGGCACAGCAGCATGAGTATAAGCAGTTTCTTCATAACTCGTTTGTGTGTATTTTGTTAGGTTTTAAATGTCACTCAACCACCACCTTGCGAATAACTTGGTTCTCGCGGTCGGCCACAATGATGCTTTGGTCGCTCAAGATGGTGAGGCCTTCGGGCTGGTTAAATTTGGCCACGTCGGGCAATCCATCTTTATAACCGCTTTCTTTCGGGATGCCAGCATAGAGCGACACGGTGCCGTCGGGCGTAATTTTGCGTATACAGTGGTTCTTTTTGTCGGCAATATATAGGTTTCCGTCTTCGTCAAACGCGCCAGCGCTGGGCGTGTCAAACTGTGCTGCGGTGCCCACACCGTTCTGATAGCCAGCCTTGTCCCACTGTCCGGCCCACAGCTCATCGGTTTTACCCAGCGTGCGGGTGGCGGCATCGTAGGCGGTGCGGTATATGCAGTGGCGGTTCTTAATAATTTCGTACAGATACTTGCCATCGGGGCTGAACACCAGCTTCAGTTCGGTGCCCGACTTATTGCCTACGCGTTTCAGTCGCTGCCAAGCCTTATCAAGGTCGGTGTTAGGCACATAGCGATACAGGTAACCGTCTGACTGGTTGTTGAAGATAATGTCGCCCGTGGTGGGATGCACGGCAATGCCGGTGCACTGGGGGTTGTCCATACGCACCAGGGCACGGGTGTCCATAAAGCCACCAGCACGTGTAATGGCTACGAGGCCCACCCTCGAGGTACAGTTGACCGGGTTATACAGGTGCACCATATACATGGTGTCTTGTGCGGCGTTGAAGGCGGCAGCCGTGGGCGACTGGAAGGGGCCAGCGTTATTCTGTATCAGTGTTTCAACATTGCCCTCATACAGGCGGCGCAGGGCACCATCTTTGTTGGTACCACGGCCTTCGTCCATTTCAAAAATGGCACCGTCTTTGTCGCTCAGCAATGCCCAAGGTCTACGGAAGGTGGCCTGAGTATACTCGCCATCGGCACGTTCGGCCTTACCGTTTTGTCCGGCCACGGTCGACACGTTGCGCTTGAAAAAATAGCGGAAGGGTGTGTCGCCTGTCAGCTCTTGAGCCTGGTCGCCCTTGCCCACAAACACTTTTACCAAACCATTATCGGCACGAGCGGGCACTATGGCGTAAATGTGGTCGTTGTTCACACCCACTATGTTGGCACGCTTGCCGTTAACGGTTACACGCAGATAGGCGGTGTCGGTGCCCAGGTTTTCGCCTTTAATAACGAGCTGGGTGCCCACGCCACCACTGTCGGGTGCGAAGGATAAAAACTTTGAAGCCTTGCTCAGATCGGGCGGGCTTACCACACGACTATCTTCGGCAATGTCGTTATCGGCACACCCCACTAAGAAGGTGCCCACCATAATCGACATGACAGTGGCCTGAGCCATGCGCAATAGCAGCGATGGCCGTACACTAAGTTTACTTACCTTTGTCATTGATGTTTTTTAAGTTTTGTTATTATAATATAAATAAGTTTTGTTGTTAAAAAGTATGATTGTGCACCGCTCGGCAAGGCGTGCTACATATATATTAACAATCCATTTTACAATTTTTAAACCCTTTATATCAAAAAGAAATAGGTAACGAGCAAACAGGGCCACATGCGTCTTGCATAAATACCCCAGTTCGGGATAAAAAATAGTTTATAAGGTACAAATGCAGCACCCATTTCGAAATTTCAAAACAAGCGCTGCATTTCCAATTACAATTTTAATAATTCAGGCCATCCAAGAGGTCTATATGTAAAAGTTTGTGAATTTTCAAAACTTATCTTCCCTATTTTATCACGATAGGGTCGCCCACGCCCGAACGATGTGCGGGGTCGTATACAGCCACGCCCACCATCGAGTCGGCACAGCCCCTTTGGCGTGTCAAAGAGGCTTGATGGTCATCGTACCCCGACCGAGGTACACACGCACCCCGACCGAGGTACACACGCATCCCGACCGAGGTACGCACGCATCCCGACCGAGATACGCCGACACGTCAGCCCAAACAACCTATCATCATCTATAAAAAAAGGCACAGCTCTCTTCAAAGCTGTGCCTTTTTTTGTTCTATCTAAAGCCTGTTCAACCAAGCAATCGCTTAACCAAGCCATCGCTAAGCCGCTGCTTAACCATGCCTTTGCTTAACCAAGCCATCGCTTAACCAAGCCGCTGCTTAACCGTGCCTCAGCTTAAGCCCGTTCTATCCCTCACTTGCAATGCGCTTAATGTCCTCAAGGTTGTTAGCCACAGGAAGCGAGGTCTCGAAACCTGGGCGCAACATGCCTTGCTGGCGCATGCTGTCGAGCAGGGCAAGGAGCGGGTTCCAGAAGCCACCGATGTTGTAGAGCACCACGCGCTTGTGGTGATAGCCTATCGAGGCGGCAGCAACGACGGTGAAGATCTCGTCGAGGGTGCCGACACCACCGGGAAGAGCAATGATGAGGTCGCTGCGCTCTATCATCAACGCCTTGCGGTCGTTAAGGTTGTCGCAGGCAATGTTGACATCGATACAGTCGCTCGCACGACCCGTCTTCTCAAGAATGGTGGGAACAACGCCTATGACCATGGCACCGGCATCGTGCGCCTCACGAGCCACAGCCTCCATCAATCCGAGGTTGGCACCGCCATAGACGAGCGCATGACCCTCATGGCCTATCCAGCGGCCAAGCTCACGGGCAGCATCAAAAAACTCGGCGGCAATGTTGTTATTGGCCGAACAGAAAACGCAAACGTTCATTTTCATAGCACCTTTTCTCGCCATGGCAGAACCCGAGCAAGCTCGGTTCTGCTCATCTGGCTTATCGAAAACGCTCATTCTTTTGTCTCCAATCCTTATCTTGCTGCATAGAAGCAAGCGCCGTTCATCGCCATGCGAGCCTGGAACAGGCCAGCCTCATCCTGCGAAACCTTGATATCGGTGCCGTTGGGCAGGAAAGCCTGAACGGTGCCGTCGTCGTTGAAGCGGAACAGATCGGTCACGATGCCGTTCTCTTCCTCCTGCCAGGTCTTGGTGTCCTTGTTGTAGATGAACTTGATGACCTCGCCGGTGGGTTTCTTTATAGAATAGCCATCCTTAAGGGTTGTCACGGCATAATAGCGGCCGTCCTGTCCCTGCACCTCAACGGTCTTGCCTACACGCTGTGCCACGGGGTTGCTGCCAGACCAGAACTCGATGGTGTTGAGCACCAACGCGTCGACAACGCTACACACAGCGTATGCTGGAGAGATGATGAGGAAGATAAGCTCGTTGAGGAATCTCTCACTTGTAGCCGACTTATTCCATGTGGCCAACTTGTTAAACAGACTGAACGAACCAACGCAAGAGTTGGTGAGCAGCACGCCCGCAAGGAGCACAACCGCAACCTTAAGATGTCTCATTCTCATAATTATATGGTTTTAGTTAAAAAAATCAGTTTGAGTTGCTAAGTTAAGCATTTATCCTTAATGAGCATAGCATGTGAGAGTTTTTTTAACATTATTTTTTTGACAATAAACCGCGCTTTTGGCTGCTAACTCATTCTTTTTCACTAACTTTGCACCCGCAACGCTGCCGACAAGGCTGTCGGTAAAGCGTTTTCGGGAGGTTTCTTCACCCTGTTTATACATCTTTTTTAGAGATATTGAGGATTATGGCTGGGAGGGTGAGCGCACTTCCCCCTGAGAATTATTTTTTATTTTTCAAGCAGCACCGACATGCTGCATCATTGCGGCACAGACCGCACAGAAGAAACAACAAGACACATTGAAGACATTTGAAGAATTGGGTGTAAGCGAAGAGATTCGCCACGCCATTGAAGAGCTGGGATTCGAGCATCCCATGCCAGTGCAGGAAGAAGTGATTCCATATCTGCTGGGACACGGCAACGACGTCATTGCCCTCGCGCAGACAGGTACAGGCAAGACCGCCGCGTTCGGCATTCCATTGCTGCAACGCGTGGACCCTACGCAAAGACACACTCAGGCCATAGTGCTCAGTCCGACACGCGAGCTGTGTCTACAGATCGCTGACGACCTGAAAGATTTTTCCAAGTATATCAAGGGCATCAACGTGGTGGCTGTTTATGGAGGCACCAGCATCGTTGACCAGATCCATGCGCTGAAGCACGGCGCACAGATCATCGTGGCCACACCGGGACGACTCATCGACCTCATGAACCGTGGCGTGGCACAGCTCGACAAGGTTGAGAACGTGGTGCTCGACGAGGCTGACGAGATGCTCAACATGGGCTTTGCCGACTCTATAAACGCCATCTTCGAGGGCGTGCCACAGGACCGCAACACGCTGCTCTTCTCGGCAACCATGAGCCGCGAGATAGAGCGCATTGCAAAGAGCTACCTGCACGACTTCAAGGAGATCGTGGTGGGATCACGCAACGAGGGCGCCGAGAGCGTAAACCACATCTATTATATGGTGAACGCCAAGGACAAGTATCTGGCCCTGAAGCGCATCGTCGACTTCTACCCGCGCATCTTTGCCATCATCTTCTGCCGCACAAAGAAGGA
>ENA-ORMS01002239-ORMS01002239.1-human-gut-metagenome-genome-assembly--contig:-NODE-2239-length-14222-cov-8.058375_pt1 | contig 14222 bp, 10 predicted proteins | sample MGYA00242104_ERZ508997 | MGnify/ENA primary metagenome ERZ508997 (study PRJEB26280, sample SAMEA2338704) | human gut metagenome | biome: human gut; feature: human-associated habitat; material: faeces... | reverse complement strand
GGATTTAAAGGTTCTGGCGACAGCTTTGCAACCGGAACGGACGGTCATGCCCTGATTGTTGCAAGCAGTATCAGTGACACAAGCCAGCGGGACAGTTGGAGCGGCATTATCTTCGAGGGAAACGACGGCAAAGTCTATGGAAATCCAACCATTCAAGAGAATATGGAGATTCCATGGGGCAAAACGCTGACCATACCGGAAAACACCACCCTGACTGTGAAGGACGGCGTGACCCTTACCAATAGCGGAACAATCACAGGAAACGGCACTCTGGGTGGCGAAGGAAATCTTGTGGGTTCCGGCATCGTTGCGCAGACAATTACCAACAATCTGCAAAAGGATTCGAATGTAACGATCGAAGTCAGCTCGTCCCCGGCAACCTACGGTTCCAAGGTGGACATCACTGCCACCATATCCAAAGCGGCCACTATATCCAGAGCGGCCACTATATCCAAAGCGGCAAATGCCATCACTCGTGCAGCAGAAAATCAAGTGGAATTTTTCGTTGGAACAGACAGCAATAAGAGAAGCCTTGGCACAGCAAATGTCAGCGGCGATGCTGCCACCCTTTCCGATGTGGAAATTTCACAAGAGAAAGGCTTTGCGGTTGGAGAAAATACTATTACCGCCGAATATGGCGGCAGCATGGGGCTGAAACCGCAAACCGGCAGCACCCGGCTTACGGTAAAGGGAGATTTGAAGGATGCCATTGTGACGGTGAATGGCGAGTATTTTTATACCAATTCTCCCATTACCCCAGAGGTAAGTGTAACATGGAACGGTACGCAGCTTACAAAGGACACCGACTATACGGTTGGCTATACGAATAACACCAATGCGGGCAAGGCTACCGTAACTGTCACCGGCAAAGGCAACTATACCGGCACAAAAACGGGGAGCTTTACCATCGCTCCGGCCCAGCTGAACAACGCAACAGTGAAAGTAAACGGCACCTATACCTACACCGGCCAGGCGCAGACCCCAGCCTCTAATGATGTGGTTGTCACGCTGGGCGGCAAGACCGTCCCCAGCGATCAGTACACCATCAGCGCCAGCGACAATATGTACGCTGGGCAGGCGACTGCAACTGTGACCGCGAAGGCAGGTGGAAACTACACCGGTTCGGCCAGCGGGAAATTTACCATCGCTCTGGCCTCGCTGAACGACGCCAAGGTGGAGGTCAGCGGCGGGCCGTTTACCTATGACGGAACCTCCAAAGATCCCACTGTGACGGTGACGCTGGACAGTAAGACCCTGAGTGCAGGCACAGACTACACCCTCTCCTATTCCAACAGCAACGGCGGGGACGGAAACCTCACCAATGCCGGAACGGTCACAGTGACCGCCACCGGTAAGGGCAATTACACAGCCACCGCCACAGGGACATTTACCATCAACAAGGCCCAACCGAACTACACGCCCCCTACCGGTCTGACCGCCACTTATGGCGACACGCTGAAGGATGTACCTCTGACAGACGGCTGGGCTTGGAATGATCTAAATACTTCGGTTGGCAATGTAGGAGAGAACACCTTCCCTGCTACTTACAACAAAGATAGTAGCGGCAACTATAACCCGGTACAGCAAAACCTTACAGTGAAGGTAAGCCCTGCTTCTTATAAGATCACCCTTACCGGGCAAGCGGACAGCCCCACGCAGATCACCTTGGAGGAGGCTCAGGTAGAACCCGGCAACACCGGCGCAGCAGTCAGCTACGGCATGAATACCACCAACACAGCCCCCAGTAAGTGGCAGGCAGAGAAAGCATTCTCCGGCTTGACCGCAGATACCACCTACTACTTCTTTGCAAAGGTGGCGGCCACCACCAACTATGCGGAAACCATCAGCACAGGCGTGGCAATTACCACCCCCGAAAAAGAGGTCAGCAGCATTTCCATCCAAACCCAGCCCGCCAAGCTGGCCTACACCAGCGGCCAGACGCTGGATCTGAACGGCCTGTCGGTGCAGGTAAGCTATAGAGACAACACCAGCAAAACCATTGGCTGGGACGCCAACAAGCTGACCGCCGATCCCGCCCAGGGCACGGTGCTGACCGTTACCGGGCATAGCGGAAAAACTGTCACCATCAGCTATGGCGGAAAAACGGCCAAAACCGATGCACTTACCGTGGGTAAGGCAGAGCAGGCGGCTCTTTCCATCACCGGCAAGCCCACTACCGTCTACAACGGGGACACCTTTACCTTGACGACCACCGGCGGTTCCGGTACAGGGACGGTCACATGGGAGATCATCAGCGGCCCCGCAACAGTGGATGCCAATGGTAAGGTTACGGTAACTGGCATCGGCGAAATTCAAATCAAAGCGGTCAAGGCCGCAGATACCGAATACGCCCAGTCCGAGACAACCATTGCGCTGACAGCGGTGAAGAAACCCAGCAGCGGCGGGGGCAGTTCCTCTGGCGGTGGCTCGTCCTCCAGTAGTGGTTCTTCTTCCGATAACGGCGATTCCAGCGGCTCCACGGTTGTAGAGCGTCCGGATCAGACCAAACCGGAAATCCCTACCACCAGCCAGACCAAGCCGGCAACACCGGATAAAAACGGAAATGCCAGCATTAACGGCAACGCCGTACAGGACGCAATCAACAAGGCCACCGCTGACGCGAAGAAAAATGGAACCACCGCAAACGGCATTGCCGTAACGGTTCCCATCCAGAACGCGGCAGATGCAAAGAATCTTACCATCACCATCAAGGCACAGACGCTGGACAAGCTGGTGACGGCAAAGGTACGCCGGTTTGAGATTACTACAAACGGCCTGCCCTCTTTCGGATTTACGTTGGATACCTTGAAGATGCTGAATGCCCAGTCCAAGGGAGGGAATCTGATTCTGCGGGTTTCCAAAGCAGCGGTCACTTCCGCTAAGGCAAAGGCGGCGATTGGAACAAGACCAGTTTATGAGTTCTCTCTGGTTTATGTCAAAGGCGGCAAGAAAGTGCCCCTCACCGATTGGCAAGGCAAGACGGTTTCCGTCAAACTGCCCTATACCCCGGCGGCAAACGAACAGGCTGGAAACCTGTATGCGGTCTATGTGAACGACAAAGGCAAGGTACAATGGCTCACCAAGTCCAGTTATGACGCGGACCAGAAAGCCGTGATTTTTGAAGCACAGCATTTTAGTATCTACGGCGTAGGCTACAAGAACCCGGTTCCGAACTTCACCGACATCAATGGTCATTGGGCCAAGGAACACATCCTGTTTGCAGTCAGCCGCGGGCTGTTCTCCGGCACAAGCAAAACCACCTTTAGTCCGAACACCACCCTGACACGGGGAATGTTCGTCACCGCCCTGGGACGGCTGGCAGGCATTGATCCGGCGGATTACCAAAACGGGAAATTTACTGATGTGAAAGCCAACGCCTACTACGCCCCCTATGTCAACTGGGCAGCGAGTAAGGGAATTGTCAGCGGTACGACTTCCTCCACCTTTGCCCCGGACAGCAATATCACCCGTGAGCAGATGGCAGTAATTATGAAGAACTACGCCGACAAGATGGGCTATTCCATCCCAAAAACGCTGGAGGCTGTGACCTTTGCCGATAACGCGCAGATTTCTTCCTGGGCAAAGGATGCGGTCAAGGCGATGCAGCAGGCGGGCATTCTCTCCGGGAAGGAAAACAACCGGTTTGACCCGCAGGGCAACGCCACTCGTGCCGAGGCGGCTACTGTCCTGCACCGGTTCGTGGAGATTGTCATTGACCCGCAGTCCGCAAACGGCTGGCAGCAAAATGACAGCGGCGAATGGAGTTACTACAAGGACGGAGAGCCGGTCAAAGGCTGGCTCTCCGACGACCAGAAATGGTACTGGCTGGACAAGGCCACCGGTAAGATGTTCTCCGGCGGCTGGAAGCAGATTGATGGCAAGTGGTACTACTTCTACGCAGACGGCTCTATGGCGGTCAGCACCAAAGTGGACGGCTACGAAGTTGGCACAGATGGCGCGAGAAGATAACTGACCACAAATTCAGAAAGGACACGAAGCAGCATTGGAGTATATTGAAACAGTAACAATAGATGCCGCAAGCGGTTTTCGGGACATATAACTTCTACTGCTTTGTCCCATTCCCATAGCGGTGCAAGGGAGGCCGCTTATGGGTAGATACCCCTTTTGACCTTTCTCCACCGCTAACAGGTGGAGACTTCCAAAATAAAATATCCAGTCCAATCAGGGCGCAAGTGATAGCAAGTTCACTTGTGCCCTCTTTTTGTACGCTTTTTTTCGATAAGAAACCCGCATTTTCTTCATTTAGAAGCAGAAATCGACGGGAGTATCACAAAAAGTCCGACAAACCGCCACCTGCTGAACCATCTTGCTCGGTGATTCGACAGAAACGATTCCGCTTTGTCGGTTGCCGTTCGCCGCCCTTCGAGAGTTTGAAAACCTATCTACTTTTCAAACTTTTTCGGAGGTAACGGCTATGAGTAAAAATCGTGAAGAAAGGGCGAATTATTATCTTTACATAGATGGACAGGCTGTGCCGGTAAGCGAACAGGTTTACCGTGTGTATCAGCACTATGAGCGAAAAGAAGAATACTTTTCCTACGATCTGAAAACGGAGAAGTTCCAGAAAGACACCGCAACTTTTCTGCCCAGCAGAGAGGATTCCTATGAGCGCCTGCTGGCAAAGGACAAGCAGTTTGCTACTTCTGGTCAACCCGTGGAGGAACAGGCGGTCTCGTCCGTTTGGCTGGAGGGATTATTGGAATGTTTGTCAGAGGATGAGAGGATTATTCTCCACAAACTGTATTTCGAGGACAAGTCAGAACGGATTGTCAGCATGGAGCTTGGAATTTCCAAAACAGCTCTGCATCAGCGCAAAGTCAAGCTGCTCCAAAAATTAAAAATTTTTTTGGAAAACATGGGAAAAGCATAGACCAAAACCACTCTCCCAACGGGGAAATAAGTGAGAGGGTCTATCTCTCTCATGCAGCTTGACAACTGAATAGACGGCATTTCCGGTACATAACCCATGTACGAGCGAATATGAAACGCCGCGAAGATGGAGCAGTCAGGGAGGTGATGAAAGAACTGCTTCGGAGCGATCTACGATTTCATAAAACGGATTGTGGCAGATTCGGCGCGATGACTGCATGGGGGCTTAAAGATACTTCCTCACGGCCTCCTAAAGACTTGGGGGGAACCCTGCGGCACACGATACGAACGGTGCTGCGGAGTTATGACAGCCGCGCCAGCGGAGACCGGGAATGTCCCCATCGTCAGGGGCGCGTGGCAAATGTGACGAGCATAAACCAAACTATCATACAGCAGCCGTACCGATTGACTGGTTCGCATATACCCTCAACTTTATCGGTGCGGCTGCTTATCTTTATATGAATTGAGACAAACTGTTTCCTCATATCTTATGAAGAAACAGTTTTTTTGACTGGAGGTGCGTCAATATGGATCAGCAGATTACCCCTACGACCTCCTACAAAGAGGTGAAAATCGGGAAAACCATTTACCGTGTGACCAGCTTTTTTTCGGGTGAAAAGGAGCTGGGAAAGACTTTGGAGCAGCTGGCTGTCCGGCGCGCCATGTCGGAGGTTTCCACACCTGCCAGCTACTCCGCACACACGGCTACATAGTCACACTATCCTCCCGGCTTTGCCGCATCCTTGCGCGGCGATGGATTCTCCGTTACGATATTCATACAGGGATACTTCCTGTGGAGCCATCACGCCGCATGAGGTATGGAATCTGGATTGTCGGGAGGTAAAATAAAGATGACTACAAAAACATACAACGTCGGCATCTACTGCCGTTTGAGTAACGACGATGAACGCGACGGCGAATCCGTCAGCATCGAGAACCAGAAACTGCTGCTTCAGAACTATGTGCGGCAGCGGGGCTGGAATGAAATTGATACCTATATCGACGATGGATATTCAGGTACGAATTTTGACCGTCCTGGGGTCAAACGACTAATCGAGGACGCCAAGGCCAAGCGGATCAATGTGATTCTGGTCAAGGATCTGTCCCGTTTTGGCCGTAACTACATTGAGTTCGGGCAATACACGGATTACTTATTCCCATCCCTGGGCTGCCGGTTTATCGCTCTGAACAACGGCATTGACACGGAAAGCACCAATGGCAGCACCGATGTCATGTGCTTTTTGAACTTATTTAACGAATTTTATAGCCGCGACACCAGTAAGAAGGTCAAAGCAGTCAAAAAAGCCTGTGCAGAAAACGGGAAATTCATGGGAACCTATCCCGCCTACGGCTATAAGCGGGACCCAGCGGATAAGCACCATCTGGTGATCGACGAGGACACCGCCCCGATTGTGCGCCGTATCTTCGAGATGCGGGCAGCCGGAACAGGGTTTCACGCCATCGCCGTTATGCTGAATGAGGAAGGCATCCCGTCCCCCGGTGTGCTGTACTACCAGCGCAAGGGACAGAGCGATCCGCGCCGGGTCAACCACAAATGGGCAGACCAGACGGTGAAGAATATCGTCCGCAGCGAGGTTTACATCGGCAACATGGTTCAGGGAAAGACCGGAACGCTGTCGTATAAATCCCGTAAACTCGTGGGTAAGCCGGAGGAAGAATGGATTCGTGTGGAAGGGACCCATGAACCGATTATCTCACAGCAGCTGTGGGATACCGTAGTCAGCATTGATAAAAAGAAGGTGCGGAAATCTTCTTCCGCTGACGGTTACAGGAGCATCTTCACCGGCCTTGTGTACTGTGCGGACTGCGGTTTCAAAATGAGAAATCAGGTGGAGCGATTCACCTATAAAGACGGGACGCCGGGGCGGTACAGCTCCTTTATCTGTGGGAACTACTCCCGCAGCGGCAAGGGGGCCTGCACCATCCACACCATCTATGAGAATGTACTGAGCCAGCTTGTATTGGAGGACATTCGGGAAAAGGCCCGTTTTGCGGAATATGACCCGGAGCAGCTGGTCCAGCAGATTATCCGCTTAAAGGATAAGGAAGCTAAAAGCCGCCTTTCCTCCTGCGAACAGGAGCTGAAAACATACACGGCGCGGCTTTCCGAGCTGGAACGGCTGATGCAGAATCTCTATGAGGATAAATGCGCCGGAACCATTCCGCAGACCGTTTTTCAGACCTTAATGCACAAATATGAAGCAGAACGGGCAGAAAAGGCCGAAGCCATCCCGAAACTGGAACACAAGGTCAAAAGCTACTTGGAAAACCGCACGGATGCGAACCGCTGGCTGGCTATTATCCGCCGGTACACAGAGATTACGGAGCTGGATGAATCCATTCTCTTTGAACTTGTAGACCGCATTGAGGTTGGAGAAACCAAAAAAGTGGGCGGACAGCGGATTTGTGACCTCCGCGTTTACTACCGCTATGTTGGCAATGTGGACGCAGCGCTGGCACAGGAAGAAAGGAGGCAGCCACTTGAAGAAGCAATATAAGGTCGGCATCTACTGCCGCCTGAGTGTGGACGATGCCTCCAATTCTGCAAAGGCAAAAAACTATATCTCCGGTGATGAATCCGCCAGCATAGAAAACCAGCACGAAATTCTCTCCAAATTTGTCATGCTCAACGGCTGGATGGAGGTCAAGACTTATCGGGACGATGGGTACAGCGGTGGAAATTTTCAGCGGCCCGGATTTTTGGAAATGCTGGAGGATGCCCGCCACGGTCTGATTAACCTGATTCTGGTCAAAGACCTGTCCCGCCTGGGGCGTGACTTTGTGGAGGTAGGCCGTTATACGGATGTGATTTTCCCGTCCCTTGGCTGCCGGTTTGTGTCTGTGCTGGACTGTCTGGACAGCGAGGGCGACAACACCGATATGCTGCACTTCCGCAGTCTGATGAACGATTACCATCTGAAAGACTTGTCGGGAAAAATCAAATCAGTGCTGTACGCCAAAAAGAAAAGCGGCCAATACCTGACCGCCTACGCTCCTTACGGATACCGCAAGAGCGACGAGGACAAACACCGACTGGTGGTGGATGAAGAAGCCGCCGCTGCGGTGCGGGAAATCTATCAGATGCGCTATTCAGGCATGGCCTACGGCAAGATTGCGGCGGCGCTGAACAAGAAAGACATCCTTTCTCCCCGCTGGCATTGGGAACTGCACTACGGAAAAAAAGGCATCTGCAAATACTCCAAACTTTGGACCTATGCCACGGTGAAAAACATTCTGAATGACACCGTTTATCTCGGCATAGTCACGCAGAACCGCACCGGCACCCGTTCCTACAAGGATAAGACCATGATACAGAAGCCGGAAATGGAATGGATTTGCCATGAGGATGCACACGAAGCAATCATTGACCGGGAACTTTGGGAAACGGTTCAGGAAAAGAACCGGGCAGTCAAACAGCAGGCAGCAAACCATGCCGCCCCTTTGCCTGCTCTGTTCACCGGTAAGCTGGTCTGTGCGGACTGCGGGCATCCTCTGGCAGCCACCCGTGAGACCCAGCGCAGGAAAAACGGGACAGTCAAGCGGTATGTTTCCTATATCTGCTCCCATTTTGCCACCACCGGACACAGTGCCTGTTCATGGCATCGGATTTACGAAATCTCGCTGAAAACGCTGGTGCTGAAGGAAATCAGGGCGCACAGTCAGGCGGTGACACAGGATGAAAACGAGGTGCTGGACAAGCTGAAACAGCAGATTCTTTATGAAAGCACCGCAAAGCAGGAAGATTCCAAACTGGAAATCAGCCGACTGCGGCGGCGTATTGGAGAGCTGGAACACATGACCGCCAAGCTCTACGAGGATAAGGTCAGTGGCACGATCAATAGCGATACCTTTGCTATTCTGATTCAGAAAAGCGAACAGGAGCGCATCCAAAAGGCGACACGGTTGGAGGCTCTTTTGGCAGAAGAACGGAAAGCCCGACAGGAAGTTGAAAATATCCGGCAATGGGCAGGTATCATCCGCCGCTATCTGGATGTGCAGGAGCTTGACCGGGAAATCGTCGAGGAACTGATTGACCACATCGAGATCGGGGAACGCTCTGTTATAGACGGTCAGCGTCACCAGGACATTAAAATCTTTTACCGCTTCGTTGGTGTGGTATAATGGGAAAAAGAAAAGACCCGGCTGCATCCGCAGTCCGGGCATATACCTGACAACATTCTATGAAAACGGTTTGCGATTGAACCGCGTTGCTTTGTCGAAAAAGAGTGATTCAGCAGAATACCCTTCCCAAACAGCTTATGTTCTTGAAAATGTTCCGCAGAGGGGCAAAATCATTGTCGCCCTGTGCGCTGTCTACTCCATCGTTGATGGCGATAAAGCGGACTCCTTTTTGTGGGAAAATCATCTCGGTATACATTCCCACCTGCAGGTAGTTTCGCCCTAACCGTGACATATCCTTTACGATAACTGTCCCGACTTTTCCGGCTTCAATGTCCGCAAGCATGGATTGAAAGCCCGGTCTTTGGAAGTTCGCACCAGAATAGCCATCGTCCGTGTACCAGCGCAGATTGGAAAAGCCGTTCTGCTTCGCATAGGTTTCAAGGATACGCTTCTGAGACGAGATTTGTCAAGGATATTTTCTGCGAAGTTTATGCAATAAGCGTCAGCTTCCTAAGCCTCATGCAAATACCTTCATAACACATCAATTATGTTACGGTGTTACTGAAGTCCAATCTTCATTGGACACAACCATAATCGCATGTCTCCATTCATAAGAATTTCCATCTTTATCGCACAAGCAGAAAGCGAATTGATATTTACCTTCCATTAGATATTTGGGCAGAATCATTATGCCGTGCGTCAAAGAAGTCGAGAAGCAGTCCAAGGCAGACTGGTTTGTGTCTCCTGCCGGTATAAGCTTTCCGATTAAATACATATCAGCTATTGGCAAATCAGGTGCGTATTGCGCACAGGTTTGATCAACGATCTCTGACAATATGCTGTACTGCTCCCACTCGTCCGGGGCAATCTCAGAGCGTTTTGCGGGAACCGTTTCCCAAATTTCATATTTCAGGGCAGCAAGCGTATCGCGCAGATCTTTGATAGCACGGGACTTCTCCGCTACATCGTCGCCATAGGCGTTGATGTCAAAATTTGCGCCGATATTGACCTTGAAATGCTTCCCGTACTGCTCCGCAGCAACCGGAACGATCATTGCGCCGCCCTGCTTGGCAATGTCCACAATGCCCCAATAGCAAGGGATCATCGGCAGGTTTGGCGTCATGTTCCACGTTCCTTCCGGAAAATACATGAGATTGCCGCCTTCGCGCAGCAAAACGATCATACGATCTGTGGCAGAACGCCGATCCTCCTTGACCGTTTCATTGAAATAAATCACGCCGTTCAAAGCCAGAAACGGCGCATCCACAATGCCCTGCAAGTGCTCGTAGTCGCCGGACAACAGGTAGTAATGGGAGCGGATCGCCTCACTGACTACCTCAATGTCAAACTTGCCGACGTGCGTTACTGCGAAGATAATGGATCGGTCTGTCTTACTTCGCAGGTCGCCAAGAACTTCATGGGTAAAGCCGCCCAGTCTATTCTTGGCGCGGTAGACAAACAGAATCAAAGGATGCAGCTTCTGCCGCTGGCGAAGGGACAGGCGGCTGTACCAGCGCCCTTCTTCGCGCTTGCGCAGCCGGTAATAGAGCGAGAGAAACGCTTCCCGCCGCCGGGCATATTCTTCTTCGGAAAGCCCTGCCTCCATCATTTTCAGTTGTTCATCTGCCAGTATGTTCATAATCTCTATCTCTCCATAAAAAGGCATTTTCTCTGCTGGGGATCAGCTTGTCCAGATGCGAAAAAGCCTCGCGTTGCACCATCTCAGTCTTATCGTGAAAGCGGGTAGCTTCAATGGATTCCAGCGTGTCCCATGGATAAATACGCTGCACAAATTCCTCAACAAATCTCTTTCCGTAGTCCTCAGGAAGCGAGCTACGGGCTTGAAGCCCTTCGCTCTCCCAGATGTCCCACTTCAAGGTTGCCAGTGCATCCCGCAATGTCTGCGTTAGCTCCGTATGGCAATCGTAATCCTCCGGATGCAGCTCTTGTCCAAATTTGATAACAAAACGCTTATCGTATTGCTCAATACCAACAGGCACGATCTTTACATGGGCTTCCATCGCCATCTTCGCTGTGCCTTGGAATAGGGGCCAAACAGGAATGTTCTCGGTTCCGTTGCGTGCTCCTTCCGGATAAATCATCAATGAGCCACCGCCGTTCAGAACTTCTACTGCCCGTAAATAGGCAATGTGACGGTCTGTTTTATCCAGCGTTTCGAGAAAAATACTTCCGTTTATATGTAGAAGTAATCCTGAAATATCCTTATACAATACGCACGGATCGCCGACAAACCACCAGCAGCCACGCCCAAGTGCCTCATATATTCGCTCTAAATCCTCGCCGCCAATGTGTGTACAGGCAAAAATGACCTGCCCATCGTGCTTTTGGAGTTCTCCTAAAATTTTGATCGTTTGCTTCCGGAAGCAACGGTCAATTTTCAGGAACATCGCGAACAGCGGATAAAACGCCTCTCTGGAGCGAATGTGCCGCAGCTTCTTTCCCTGCTCCATCCAATATCGCCGCTGTTCGCGGTAATAGACCTCAAGCTCCGAAAGCGGCATGGTCAGGCGCTTGAAGATGCTTATTTTTTTGAAGGGAGCTGTGCTATCCGGCATATTGCTTTCCTCCACCTATCTACGAGATGCCCATTTAGTTTTCATCTGCGGCCATACGCTCAAGTGCGCGGAAGTCCACCTTGCCCGCCGGGGTGGTGGGCAGCTTGTCTATGAAACGATAGGCATACGGCTGCGCGTTACCATGCAGCTCTTTTGCACACAGCTTTGCCAAATCTTTTTCGATATTCTCATCTTGCGAGTCATCTTTCAGAACAACATATGCGATTGGTAAAAAACCTTTTTCACCGTTGGCCAGACCAACTACTGCACACGCCTTCACGCTTGGATGTGTGCAAAGCACGCGCTCAATTTCCATAGGGTAAACTCGGAATGGCACATTATCCGGGCCGACCGCCCAAAGGATGCGCTTGATGCGACCCGTAATATGAAAGCCGCCATTCTCCGATACATACCCCAAATCACCGGTACGAAGCCAGCGAACACCGTCTTTCTCATAAAAGGCTTCCGCAGTTTCAGACGGATTCTGGAAATATTCCGTCATGATACTGGGGCCGGAGAAGAAGATCTCGCCCTCCTGCCCGATGCGGAGTTCTTCACCCGTGTCCAAGTCACAGACACGAACATTGTTGCGGGCCAACGGGATCATCTCGTCAGTACGGTGCGTTTTTGTACACAGCGTAGCGGCAGCTTCCGTCATACCGTACCCCTTCAGTAGTCCATACGGTGCGTTACGCTCGGTTAAAAATTGCGATGCCGTAAGCTCCCATTCTTCGCTCATGCCATCTCCACCATATGCCGCTGTATGGACAAAGGAGAGATTCATTTTTTGAATCCGCGTATCCTTCATCATCGCGTCGATATGCAGCGGGCCACCGCTGAAATGATGCGGCTTAAATCGGACAAATAGATTGGGGAAATTCGCCGGTGAAGGGTCAGGACAGAGGATATTTTCAAGCCCTGCGCAAATAGCTGTGTGAACGCCAAAGAACACACCATAAGCGAGAAATGGTGGCAGGATATCCAGAAAACGCTGCCCCGGATGAATGTCCAACACACTTGTTGCGGTGATATACTGAAACGCAACGGAATTGGCTGCGCCGTTGGAAATGACAACGCCTTTGGCCTTACCGGTAGTGCCGCCTGTGTATTCGATCACAGCGGCACTCTCCTTTGCATTGGCAGGATAAATCGCATCGACATCCTTCCCGGCTTCCATGAAGCTGTTCCATGAGGTCAATGCAGTCGGCGCAGGCTTTGCCTTCATCCTGAAAAGGACGGCTGTGACGGTCGGCATGGACTGTGCCAGTGAAACGGAAACGATATGCTCTGTGCAGGAATCCTTCACCGCTTCTGTAATTTGCTTCTCCGCAAGGTCTACTGTGATCACGACCTTGCTCTTCGCCGCGATGATCTGCTCGTGCAGCTCCTGCGGCGTGGCGTTCAGCACAAGGAAGTTCGCCACTGCACCCAATTTATTAACCGCATACAGAAGGTACACAGCCTCTGGGATTGCCAGCAGGCACAGGCTCACCACATCGTCCTCCTTTACGCCGCAGGCTGATAATGCACGGGCGCAGCGGTCAATCTCCGTCTGCAACTTCCGGTGGATAATCTTCCGTCCAAAGTAATTCAGTGCAGGTTCATCAAGCCGCCCCACATTGCAGGCGGTCATGTAGTCGTACATAGACCCATCCGGCAACGGAGCATGGATAGCTTCTTCGGAATAGTATTTCAGCCAAGGTTTGTCGATGGACGGGTAGCCAGTCAGGTTCATGCACATTTCCTCTCTTCCAACTTAAGGTGTATTCCAAGCAGGCTTTTCCGCAAATGGATATCATGGTACAGGTTCGTAGCCAGTCACCAAGATCATTTTTTCTAATATTTATCAAAAAAAGTTTATCATACGAACAGCGTAAATGCAACGTTTTACGACACATATAACCGGGCCACATGAAAAATTAAACATGGGGAGTAACCTGTACTTTTTTCAGCGGATCGTGTCCTGTTCTGCCCATTTTTGAAACGTCTTGTGTGTGACGCCGAGCCTTGCAGCGGCAGCCCTTGCAGACAGTTCCTGTTTGCGCCATGTTTCCAGAACCACCGGATATTCCAGTGGTTTTTCTTTCGGCTTTCGCCCAAACCGTACGCCCCGGGCCTTGGCCGCCGCAATACCCTCGGCCTGCCGCTGCTCGTTCTGTTCCTTTGTTGAAACTCGTGCATAGCCATAGTTCATAATCTGACCTCCAATCCATTGAATGAATAGATTGTAAGCCAGCCGCCAAAAACTTTCGATTAACCCTTTTGAGATGATTATAACTCAAAAGGGTTAATCTTTTCAAGCGCTTTCGGATATGCTTTTCCGTAAAGGGAGGGCATACGCATGAACATCGGAGAAGCGGTTCGGGCGCGGATTATCGAACTGTGCAGACAGCGGGATATTTCCATCAATAAGTTGTGCAGCATAAGCGGCGTCACACAATCGACCGTCAATAATATTGTCAGCGGGCGCAACAACAGTGCAACGATTTCAACCATCAAAAAGCTATGCGATGGCCTGGGTATCACGATTCAGGAGTTTTTTGCGTCAAATCTGTTTGCCAATCTGGAGCAGGAGATCGAATAAGTCGGGCGGCGGCTGCATCGTAGCAGCCG
>ENA-ORMS01002236-ORMS01002236.1-human-gut-metagenome-genome-assembly--contig:-NODE-2236-length-14244-cov-6.188385_pt1 | contig 14244 bp, 8 predicted proteins | sample MGYA00242104_ERZ508997 | MGnify/ENA primary metagenome ERZ508997 (study PRJEB26280, sample SAMEA2338704) | human gut metagenome | biome: human gut; feature: human-associated habitat; material: faeces... | reverse complement strand
CCCCATCTCTGCGCATAGCCGCCGCCACGTCCGTGAGCGCGGAGTGCGAAATGGCGGCGGAGGCGGTATTGAGATGCGCCCAAAGGGGAATGCGCTACCGTGACATGGCGGTAATAGCCACCGAGCCGGCCTACGAATTGCAGCTGCTGCGCTCAATGCAGCGCCGGGGCATACCCTGCTTCAGCGACGGGGCCCGCAAGCTCTCCGCCTACGGCGCGCCGCGGCTGGTATTATCCGCACTGAAGTGCGTAAACAGAGGATACAATCTCAACTATATAATGGACATGCTCCGCACCGGCCTCACGGGTATAGAGGGAGGAGACATCGATCTGTTCGAAAACTACGCCCTGCGCTGCGGCATAGGCGGCACAGGCTTCAAAAAGCCCTTTGATCAGGAGATACCCGAAAAAGTCCGGGGCTTCATAATATCCAGAATAGATAACTTCCACACCGCATTCGTAAACGCACCCACCGCCCGGGACAAGGCGGCGGCGCTTTTCGCCTTTATGGAGAGCATGGGGCTTTACGACAGTATAAACGGCCTTGTGGGACGGCTCAGGGCTGAGGGCCGCCACCAGCTTGCGGAGGAAAACGCCCAGGTGTACCGGCTGATGCTGACGGTGCTGGATCAGCTTTACGCCATAATGGGAGAAGGGGCGGTATCCGCAAGGCGCTTCGCCGCTATACTGGAGGAGGGTTTCGACGCATACGAGATAAGCGCCATACCCGCCACGGCGGATCAGCTGCTCCTGGGCACCCTGGGCAGGACAATGGCAAAAAGCCCTCGTGCCATGTTCATATTAGGCGCAAACGAGGGCAGCTTCCCCCACTACTTCAACGACGACGGCATGATAAACGACAGGGAGCTTGACCACCTCGCCTCTATGGGCGCAAAGACCTGGGGCCGCAGCGCGGAAAAGGCGGAGGGGGAGCTTATGGATCTTTACTGTGCCCTCGCCGCCCCAAAGGAGCTTTTATACATATCCTATACCATGAGCGCGGGGACGGACGCTGCCCTGCCCGCGCCGCTGGTGGACAGGATACGGGAGATATTTCCAAAGGTGGGCCTGCATACCGACCTTGAGCCGCTGCCCCCCGTAAGCCCTGAGGGGGGAGTTGCCCGCCTTGCGAAGGAGCTGCGCGCCTACGGCGACGACCTTACGCCCTGGGAAGGGCTTGTGCCGCTTTACGCGTGGTACGCCGGGAAACCGGAATACCGCCACACACTGGAGGGCCTTGAGGACGCCCTGTACTACCGCTGCTCCCCGGAGCCCTTCGGCCACGAGCTTTCGCTTAAGCTGTACGGGGATTCCCTCTTCGGCTCCGCCACCCGCCTTGAAAGATACAACGCCTGCCCCTTCGACCACTTCGTGACCTACGGCCTTAGGGCCACAGAGCGGCGGGAATTCAAGGAGAGGCCGCTGGACGAGGGCACCTTCTGCCACAGCGCGCTGGACTCCTTCGTAAAGGAGGCGCTGAAGAGGGACATAAAGGCGCTCAGCGGCGCACAGTGCGACGAGATAATAGACAGCATAATGCCGCCTCTCATGGCTTCCCATAACAACGGGGTACTGCTTTCCAGCGCCCGGAACATGGCGCTCTGCGCAAGGCTTATCCGCAAGGTGAAGGCCACTGCGCGGGCAATAGTCCAGCAGGTACAGTCGGGGGGCTTTGTGCCGGAGCAGACCGAGGTGTCCTTCGGCATGGGCGGCCTGCCCGCCCTGACCCTTGAGCTGCCTACCGGCGAAAGGTTCTACATAGGCGGGAGGATAGACCGGATAGACGGCTGCACCATAGCGGGGCAGGACTATTACAGGATAATCGACTACAAGACCGGCAGCGGCGACTTCAGCTACACCAGGCTTTACTACGGCCTGAGCCTCCAATTACCCCTTTACGCCGCGGCAATAGGGGCGGTGGAAAAGGCCAGAAGGGCCGCCGGCATGTACTATATGAAGGTGGATTCGCCCGTGGTCAGCGAATCTGCGGATACCGCGGTGGACGAGGCTACGGTAAAGGAAAAGGTGATGGAGAGCTTCCGGCTCTCCGGCCTCACCCTGAGCGACCCGGTAGTGGTAAAGGCCACGGCGGGAGAGGGCTGCCCCGTAATATCCACAGGGGCAAGAACCGTGATACCCGAAAAGCAGCTGGACGGCCTAATAGGCTACGCGCTGAAAAAATCCACCGACACCCTGACGGAAATATTCGAGGGCAGGGCGGCGGTATCCCCGGCAAAGCTCAAAAGCGGCGCCGACCGCTGCAAGACCTGCGCCAACCGCAGCGTGTGCGGCTTTGACGAAAAGCTGCCGGGCTGCAAAAGGCGCAGCCTCGGAACCCTGAACGACAAGGCCTTTTTTGAGCGCATAGGCGCAGCTGAGGAGAATGGTGACAACGGCAAGGAGGGCGGAAATGGCGACTAACTGGACGGCCGAGCAGCGGCGGGCCATAGAGACCCCCGGCAGCCTTATAGTTTCTGCGGCGGCAGGCAGCGGCAAGACCGCCGTGCTTACGGAGCGCATCGCGAGGCACATACTGGAGGGCGCAAGCCCGGACGACCTGCTGGTAGTGACCTTCACGCGTGCCGCTGCGGCCGAGATGAAAAAGCGCATAGGGGACAGGCTGTCCGCCTTGGCGGCTCAACAACAGGGCGACGAGGCCGCCCGGCTTTACGGGGCGGCGGAGAGCATAGGTAGGGCCAACATATCAACAATAGACGGCTTCTGCTCCCATGTGCTGAGAAGGCATTTCGACATAGCCGGCCTGGACCCCGCCTTCCGGGCGGGTGAAGAGGCGGAAAACCTTGCCCTCAGACAGGAGGCCCTTGATGAGCTCATGGAGCGGTACTACGCGCAAAAGGGCTTTTCAGATCTTGTGGACGCCTTCGGTGAGGAGGCGGAGTTCTCCGCCCAGTTCCTGAGGCTTTATGATTTCATAATGGCGCAGCCCGAGCCTATGGAGTGGCTGAGGGGGGCCATAGACAAATACGACATTGCCGAAGACGCGCTGCCCCTCTGCCCTGCGGCGGAGGAATACCTGAAGGGGCTGAAGGTGCGGCTTGGGGCGTGCATGGACATACTGCGCTCCCGGCGGGACGAGATCGCGGAGGACTACCCTAAAACCGCCGCCATACTGGACGACGACCTTACGCAGCTGGGCGGGGCGCTGCTGCAAAAGAGCCTCAGGGGCTACGCCAACCAGCTTTCCGCCTGTGCATTCGCCACCTTCAGCATGAGGGGGGCGGAAAAATCCTACAGCAAGTACGTCAAAAATCCCCGGGACGACATGAAGAAGGAGGTTCAGAAGCACATCGCCCTGTCCGGCAAGCCCATAGGGCGGCAGGCAAAGCTCATCGCCGGCATAAAGCCGCTGCTGGATATGCTGTACTCCTTTACCGGGGACTTTATGGCCCTGTATTCCGAAAAGAAGGAGCAGGCAGGCATAATAGACTATGCGGACATGGAGCACATAGCCCTGGGGCTCCTAAGGCTCCCCGCCGTGGCCAAGGAGTATCGCGACAGGTTCAGCTTCGTATTCATAGACGAGTATCAGGATTGCAGCCCTCTGCAAAACGCCCTTTTTTCAGCCCTTGCCCGTCCCGACAACCTCTTTATAGTGGGGGACGTGAAGCAGTCCATATACGGCTTCCGCATGGCTGAGCCTACCATGTTCACAGAGCGCATAGACGAATTCTCAAGGCGGGATGCGGCGCTGCATCTGAGCGCCAATTTCAGAAGCTCCAATGAGGTCATAGAGGGCGTCAACAGCATATTTACCCCAATAATGACCCGGGAGACAGGCGGCGTGGATTACGACGAAACCGCCCGCCTCGTACACGGCCGCAGGGACGCTTCCCCGGGCGGTGCGGAGCTCCACGTCATATCCCGGAGCGCGCCGCTGGACACAGGTGACGCGGCGGACGAAAACACGGAGGAGCAGCTTCTCGCCGCCGAGGCGGAGGCTCTTTTCGCCGCGGGCCGCATACGGGAGCTAATGGGCGAGAGCTTTACCGACAGGAAGGGAAATACCCGAAACTATAAATACAGCGACATAGTGATACTGCATTCCTCCCCGAAGAACGTGGCGGAGGCCTGGGTGCGCACGCTGTCCCGGGAGGGCATACCGGTATACGCCGAGCTGACAGGCGGCTATTTCGACGCCATAGAGGTGCAGATATTCCTGAATCTCCTGGCCATAATCGACAACCCCCTGCAGGACATACCCCTGATAAGCGTACTGAGGAGCCCCATAGGCGGCTTTTCCACGGAGGAACTCATAACCCTCCGCGCTGACTGCAGGGAGGGACTGTTTTACGAGGCGCTCAAGGCCGGGGCGGATAGGGACACGCCTCTGGGCCATAAGGCCGGCGGATTCCTTGGCAGACTGAAAAGGTGGCGCGCACAGGGCGAGCTTTACGACATAACCGAGCTCATAGCCATGCTGCTGGAGGATACCGGCTTTGAGAACTACGTATCCGCGCTGCCCGGCGGCCAGTCCCGGCACGCCAACCTTGAGGCGCTCATAAAGAACGCGGGCATATACTCAAACTCCGGCCACGGCATACGCGGCTTCCTGCGGTTTATGGAAAAGGCCCGCTCCGGCGACTCTCTGGGGGCGGCGCAGATAGCCTCGGCCAACGTTGTGCGGCTCATATCCATACACAAGAGCAAGGGCCTTGAGTTTCCGGCGGTGATACTGGGCGGCCTTTCGGTAAACTTCAACAAAAAGAGCCGCTCAAGCGTTTTGGTGCTGGATTCCTCCCTCGGCATAGGCCTGAAGGCCGCCAGGGGAAGCAGCCGGGAGCTGAACCTTTACCATTCCGCCATAGCGGAGCGCATATGGCGGAGGGAGATATCCGAGAGGATGCGCCTTTTATACGTTGCCATGACCCGCGCCTCGGAAAAGCTCATAATGCTTTGCTCCTTCAGGGATGTGGAAAAAGGCCTTGCGGCCGGGCGCATACCAGTCACCCCAAATACCTGTTCCGGGGCGGAGCGCTTCGCCGACTGGATATTGCCGGTGCTGTTTTCCTCCCCCTCCGGCAACCCACTCAGGGAATACCTTGGAATGCCCCCCCTCAGCGGTCATAAGACCATACTCTGCGCCATACACCCCACGCTGCAGATATCCGCGCTGGGCGCGGCGCTGCCGCGGGAGGAATATCTGGCCTTCACAAGGCAGGCCGTAGAGGACGGCCCCGGGGAATACGCAGAGCTGTTCGCCTGGCGCTATCCCTACGGGGCGGACACTGTGCTGCCCTCCAAAATAAGCGTATCCCAGCTGATAGGCAACCTGCCCGAGCTGGGCCAGTACCCGGACTTTATGAGGGACAGCATGGCGGAGCGGGCAGTCAGCCGGGGCACTGCCGCCCACAAGCTGATGGAGCATCTGCCCATAGCGAAGCATACCTTCGCCTCCGTGAATGCCTGCCTGAAGGAGCTTACGGATAGGGGCACACTCACAAAGAAGGAGGCGGAGGGCATATATGCGGCCAATATAGTGGACTTCTTCTCAAAGGGGCTGGGCAGCCGTATGCTCGCTTCGCCAAGGGTGGAGCGGGAGCTTGCCTTTAACCACAGGGTAAAGGCAAATTCCGTATTCGATGCGGATACGGATGAGACGCTGCTTTTGCAGGGCATAATCGACTGCTGCTTTATTGAAGGCGGCGAATGGGTGCTTATAGACTACAAGACGGACTACGTTCCAAAGGGCAGGGCTAAGGAGGTGGCAATGAGCCACGCAAAGCAGCTAAGGCTCTATAAGAGCGCCCTTGAGGAGCTGACAGGCATCCCCGTAAAGGAGTGCTGGATACACCTTCTTTCCACCGGGGAAAGCGTATTGGTGCAATAGGGGCAAGATTCGCCATTGTTCAAACACTTTTGCGGCGATATGTGGTATAATCAGGCACATGGAAAACACGGCAAAGCGAAAAAGAAAAAAGCGCGCCTTAAAGCGCGGCATTCTCATAACGGCGGGGGTTCTGGCGTTCCTCGCGCTGTGCTATCTGGTATGGACGGGGCTGGGAGCCATACCGCTTAAGGGCGAGGCGGAGAATACCTCCGCCGCAGCGGAGCCCCTCATACCCGACCTTACGCCGGAGCCTGCCGCCGCCCCAACGCCGGACATAGCGCCGGCCGGCCGCACCGACAGCCTGTACGCCGCCTCTCTCTACATAGACACCAAGGGCAGGCGGGCAGAAGGGCAGGTGCTCATAGACTACGTGAGCAGGCAGGTGGAGACGGTATACTCCCTTGATATCGGCCTTTATCCAAACGCCGTGGCTCCCGGATGCATGGAGGTGACCGGTGTAGCGCTCAATGGGGAAATGGCCTACTATACCCTGGACGGCCCGGTACTTACTCTGCCCCTTTTGAACGAGCTGGACCCCGGCCAAAGCTGCCGGATATACATAAGGTTCTCCATAGACCTTACCATGGGCTATGGCAACGGCCTCGACCTCATATGCCCGCTGCCCCTCGTGGCCGAGGACAGGGACATGCTGGAGGAGCCGGGCGCACCGGAGTACGGCGCGCCTGCGGAGTACCGCGTGCGGCTCTATGGGGATACGCTGCTGGTCACCGAGACCTCCTTCGAGCAGCTGGAGGCTTCCACCGGCTACATGTTCGGCGCGGAAAAGGCGGTAAGGTTCGATGTGAAGGTAAAACGAGGGTAAAATAAAGGCGCGGTTCTCCGCGCCTTATGACTGTCGAAAAAGTGGCTGAACGCCACTTTTTCGAGCTTTTATGCCGTTAATTCCTTCGCCTGCTGTTGTTGGCTATCATGAGCAGCCTCAGGAAGGATACGAGGGTGGAAAGCGCCGCAACGATGTAGGTCATGGCGGCAGCCTTCAGCACCGCCTTAGCATCGCCCCGCTGATCGTAGGAGATATAGCCGCCGGACTCCAGCATCTCAAGGCCCCGGCCCGAGGCGTTGAGCTCTACCGGCAGCGTCACAATCTGGAATATCAGCATGGCGAGGAAAAGATACACGCCTATCATGGCAAGGTTATAGGAGCCCATTATCGCGCCCAGTATGACTATATACGGGGCTGCGGTGGAGCCTATGGAGGCGGCGGGCAGTATGGCGTTGCGTATCCTTATGGGGATATACCCCTCCTGATGCTGCATGACGTGGCCTATCTCATGGGCCGCTACGGCGAGGGCTGCTACGCTTGTGCTGCCGTAGGTGCTTTGTGACAGGCTAACCAGCCCCGTCCGGGGGTTGTAGTTGTCCGTAAGGCTGCCGGGTATCATAGTTACCTGAACGGAGCTTCCGTGCTCCGAAAGCATACGTTCCGCCATGTTGGCTGCGGTAACGCCTGAGGAGGCGTACTCCTGCGAATACTTCTTATATGTGTTTTTTACCCTTATCTGGGCCCATATGCCCAGTATGAACACAACTATTACCGCAAGGAACAGCGTGTCGTAGCCGTAATATCCGTACATATTACAGACCTCCCGGTGCGTTTTTGTTTATTATACCAGAGTTTGTGGGAAATTTCCCGTCTGCTGTGTTTTTTTGCTGCGTTTTTGCAATTCGGCCTAAATTGGCAAAAAAATAAGCGGCGCGAGGCCGCTTTTTAATCGCGTTACTTTTTCTTTGCGGGAGCCGCTGTGCCTGCGGGAGAGACGCCGGGAGTTGCTGCGGCGGTAGCCTTCGCGGGTATTATGGCTCCGTTGGCGGTGACGTACACCTCTTCGGTAGTGTCGTTTTCAGTTTTTTGCAGCAATATCTTATAGAGCTGCTGATTCTCATAGGTGGCGAAGGTGACGGTCTTTATGGTCGCCTCAGGATATTTTTCCTTTATGGCGGTCTTTACCTTGTCGGGCAGCTTGTCCGCATCCACTACCTCGCCCTCCTTGAAGCCCTCTATAACGCCATCGGTATTGCCCTGGGTATTAGGGCCTGTTCCCGCGCTATTGGTGACCTCAGGCGAAACCACGGGGGAAGCCGCGGGGGTAGCTACCGCCGCCGGGCTGGGGCTGGGGGCAGGTGTGTTCTGGGGCGCGCAGCCCGCAAATGCCGCTATTAACGCCATTGCCAGCATCATTGCCGCTGTCTTCTTCATCATACTGAGTTTCCTCCTTGATATTTTCCGTATTTGTTTGCCCGCATAGGGGGCTCGGAGGATAGTATGGACGAAAAACAGGAAAGATATACGGCATCTATTCTTTTACCCTGATCACCGCCGCAGTCCCGTCCTTAACCTTCACCCGTGCTTCGCCATTCTTCCACCGGTTGCTCACGCCTACGGGGAAGGAGTTGGTCAGGCGGGCGTCAGAGAGCTCATATTTTGCGTTCTCTATGGTGACGGTGCTGACGTCGCTCAGGGATATTACGGAAAAATACCCATTTTGTTCTTCAAGGGAAATAACAGAATTTTTTATCACGTCTATGCGGCAGCAGCCTCCCACTATGGAGGCCCTTACGCCCCGCTCCGCGCAGAAGGAAAGTGCCTGTATGTTGCCCAACAGGTGATCCGCCCTGCCGCCCAGGGCGCAGTATATCCTTATCTCGCCATAGCCCTGAGCTATGGCGTACCGCACCGCCGCCATGGTGTCCGTATCGTCTTTTTCTGCGGGCAGGTCCAGCCGGGGGATATCCTCAGGCAATGGGCCGGTATATGAGTCGAAATCGCCTACCAGCAGCCCGGGGCGCACGCCTGCAGCCCTTGCGTATTCGTATCCCTTATCGCAGGCGATGATGAGACCGCAGTCCTCTATGCCGCTTAGGGTATCCCGCTCTCCGCCGGATATTATGCCGCATTTTCCCGTCATCATACTGCGCTGCCCATTTTCATATTTTAAGCTTCCTGTGGAGATCATTTCCCATATCTCAATCCTCCCTGAAAGATAAAAATATTTTACCACATAACCGTCCCAATGAAAACGCGGCTTTGCACGAGTGCCACAAAGCCATTGCCCAACCTGCATGTCGGTAGTATAATTCAGTTATACCATCAGTTGACAAGGACACACAAGGTTTTAGAAGCCAAACAGCACGGCATAACTGTGTCGTCCTCATTTGAAATACAACCAGTATTTCTGCACTCGTCCTCCTTGTTCTGCCATACTCTTTGGCTTCTAAAACTCGAAGACCCTAAAGAGCTTGTTTTGAGGGCGATCCAAGGCCGAGGAGCGCAGTACTACTGGATGTAATACAAGCGACGAGAACGCAGGAGCGTACCAAAACAAGCCTTTAGGGCTTGTGTGCTCTTGTCAACTGATGGTAAAGGAGAAATTAACCATGATATCTACCAGGGGAAGGTATTCCATACGCATACTTTTAGATCTGGCGGAGCACAACACAGGGGCGTATATCCCCATAAAGGACGTGGCTGCCCGGCAGGATATATCACTTAAATACATAGAGCGGATAATGCCGCCTCTGAAGGCCGCAGGTTTTATCGAAAGCTCTCACGGCATAGGCGGGGGGTACCGTCTTGTCCGAGATCCGGATAGGTATACCCTGTGGGATATACTCAGAGTGGCGGAGGGGGATCTTGCTCCGGTGGCCTGCCTTCAGGAGGGGGCGGCTCCCTGCAAAATGGCTGCGGAGTGCAAGACGCTGCCCGTATGGCAGGGCTATTACGATATGACAAGGGATTACTTCTCAAATATAACCCTGGCGGACCTCATGAAGGCGCCAATGGCAGACAATTATGTGATATAAGCTTAATAAAAAAGCGCGGCCGGTTAAAAATTCGGGCCGCGCTTTTTTTATTCTTCAATGCCTCCGTCAGGGTTGTCGTAATTATCTAAAAAATGAATTTTCCTTCCCTTTGTCTTGTAGGCTATGACGGCGTCCAGACTGACGTTTTCCATGCTCCTGAATATATGGGCCTCTACGCCGGGGTTTGTTTTTTTCATTTCCCGTATGAGGTTCTTTACCTCCATGCGCTTGGACTTTGTCTCATTATTTGTGCAGGTGGTACAGGTGTCCGTGAACTTGCAGGCGCACTGTATAAAGTGCAGGCCGTTGCAGTCCCGCCACGCCTTGATGGCGTCCTCCCGGACGTAATAAAGGGGGCGTATAAGCTCCATGCCCTCGAAGTTTGTGCTGTGGAGCTTGGGCATCATGGTCTGCACCTGCGCCCCCCACAGCATACCCATGAGTATAGTCTCTATAACGTCGTCATAGTGGTGGCCCAATGCTATCTTGTTGCAGCCCAGCTCCTGTGCGTAGCGGTAGAGATACCCCCTGCGCATTCTGGCGCAGAGGTAGCAGGGGGACTTTTCAACATGGTAAACCGACTCGAATATGTTTGATTCGAATATGTGTATGGGTATGTTGAGCTTTCTGGCGTTTTCCTCTATTACGCGGCGGTTCTCCGGGCTGTAGCCCGGATCCATCACCAGAAACTCCACCTCGAAGGGGAACTTGTTGTGGAGCTTTAATTCCTGAAAGAGCTTTGCCATGAGCATGGAGTCCTTGCCGCCGGATATGCACACGGCGATCCTGTCCCCCTCTTTTACAAGCTCATACTCCCGTATGGCCCGGGTGAAGCAGCACCAGATTTTGCTGTGGAAGCGCTTGCGAATGCTTTCCTCGACCTGACGGCACAGCGCTGCCGCCTCCTGCTTTTCCATCTCGTCCTGCAGCCAGGCGAGATAGCCGCCGGAGAGGCTGTATGCGTCATAGCTTCTCTCCCGCAGGGCTATGGCCGCGTCAAGGCTGACCTGTCCGCGGGCACAGTATATTATCACCTTTTTGCCCCTATCGCCGTTATACCGGGACAGCTCCTCCGGGGAAACTCCAACGGAGCCGGGTATTGACCCGTACTCCCTGGCCTCGGAACCACGCATATCCAGCAGCACGTATCCCTTGGGGTCGAGAGCAGCAAGCTCTTGAACGGTGATTTCCATAGAAAACCTCCTCGATGTACGGAAAAAGTGCCCCGGTATTTCCGGGACACTTTATTATACAGTAAATTTATCAGTCTGCAAACAGGGGAGTAGAGAGATACCTGTCGCCGGTATCCGGCAGCAGCACCACAATGGTCTTGCCAGCGTTTTCGGGCCGCTTTGCGAGATCTATTCCCGCCCAGAGTGCCGCGCCGGAGGATATGCCTACCAGCACGCCCTCGCTCCTGCCTATCTCCTTGCCGGCAGCGAATGCGTCCTCATTGGTAACAGGGATTATCTCGTCGTATACCTTTGTATCCAGTACGTCCGGCACGAAGCCCGCGCCTATGCCCTGTATCTTGTGGGGGCCTGCAACGCCGGTGGAGAGCACCGCGGAGCTCTTTGGCTCTACTGCGACTACTTTAACACTGGGATTCCTGGACTTGAGATACTGGCCAACGCCTGTTACAGTGCCGCCGGTGCCTACGCCGGCTACGAATATGTCAACCTTGCCGTCGGTATCATCGAATATCTCGGGGCCGGTGGTCTCAAAGTGGGCCTTGGGGTTGGCAGGGTTGACAAACTGGCCGGGAATAAAGCTGTTGGGGATCTCCTTGGAAAGCTCTTCGGCCTTGGCAATGGCGCCCTTCATGCCCTTTGCGCCCTCGGTGAGCACCAGTTCTGCGCCGTAGGCCTTCATTATCTGCCTGCGCTCAATGCTCATTGTCTCAGGCATTACTATGATTATCCTATAGCCCCGGGCTGCAGCAACGGAGGCCAGGCCTATGCCGGTATTGCCGGAGGTAGGCTCGATTATGACGGAGCCGGGCTTTAAGAGACCCTTTGTCTCAGCGTCGTCTATCATGGCCTTGGCAATGCGATCCTTTACGCTGCCCGCGGGGTTAAAGTACTCCAGCTTTGCAAGCAGCTTTGCCTTGAGGCCGTGCTTCTTTTCGATGTTGGTAAGCTCCATGAGGGGGGTATGGCCGATAAGCTGATCGGCGGAGGTAAAGATCTTTGACATAGCACCGTATCTCCTTCAAAATAAATTCGCTCTAAATACCACCAATTAGGTAGGTTGGTGGTATTATACTTTCCCCCGCCGCCCCTGTCAATAGGTTTTAGTAAATTTTTACGAAAAATGTGTGGGGCAGTGCCTCTACAAGATCGGGGAAAAAAACATTTGCTGAATGGTTTTGTGTTCCTCGGGCATTATTGAACAAATGAAAAAAGGACTACCTGACGGTAATCCTTTCTCCTTTGGCGCGCCCTGAGGGATTCGAACCCCCGACCTTCTGGTCCGTAGCCAGACGCTCTATCCAGCTGGGCTAAGGGCGCATACGCCGTTTATCGCGTGCTTGATTATTATATCGCGTCGAAACATGTTTGTCAACGGCGATGGCAAGTTTTTTAAAAGCGGGTTGATTTTTTTTAAATCTGGTGTATAATACAAATGATACGGGGCATTAGCACAGTTGGTAGCGCGCAACGTTCGCAATGTTGAGGTCAGGGGTTCGAATCCCCTATGCTCCACCAAAAACCTGAGAAATCTCAGGTTTTTCTTTTACTCTCTTACGTTTGCATAACGAAAATTGGGGATGCGAACGGAAGGTTTCTCCGTGCAAAAGATCGCAATTTTTTTGTCAATCTTCCAGATTTGCGTGTGTTCCCTATGAAAAAATTTTCTCCGTGCTCTTCTGAATTTTGAAAAATCGCATTTTCCCACGAGTTATAGTTTGAAATTTCAAGTAAAATTTGATAAATTCTCAAGTTTAACAAATAAATAATATCGTTAATTCAGGCACTCATGCTTCCCAGTATGAGTGCCTTTTTTATTTCCCGAAACGGAGGTGAAGATTTTCTCTGCTATATTTTGTGTACTGCAAGACCATCCATACAAAGGAGGAACGACATGTCTACGACGATTGCCATTGCCAACCAGAAGGGCGGCGTGGGAAAGACGTGCACGACGCTGAACCTTGGAGTTGGGCTGGCGGAACGCGGAGGCCGCGTACTGCTCATCGACCTGGATCCCCAGGCCAACCTGACGATGAGCCTGGGCTGGACAAACCCGGATGAACAGGCGACCACCATTTCTACGCTTCTGTATAAGACGACAAAGGAGCAGGCGCTCGAGCCGAGCGAGGGCATCCTGCGGCATCCAGAGGGCGTGGACCTGATTCCGGCATCCATACAGCTGTCAGGGTACGAAGCCAGTCTGCTCAACGAGTTTGGGCGGGAGAGTGTGCTGCGGCAGTACATCGACGGCGTGCGCCCGCTGTACGACTACATACTCATCGACTGCATGCCGTCGCTGAACATCCTTACGGTCAACGCGCTGGCCGCGGCGGATTCCGTGCTCATCCCCACGCAGCCGCAGTATTTTTCGACGGCGGGCTTGCAGATGCTGTTCCAGACCATTCACCGGGTGCAGCGCAAGCTGAACCCGGAGCTGCGCATCGAGGGGGTGCTCGTGACCATGATGGATCGCAGGCCGCTGTTTTCGCGCGACCTGGTGGAAAAGCTGCGCGAGAACTACGGGGAGTACATCAAGGTGTTTGACACGGAGATCCCGACGTCCATCCGGGTGACGGAGAGCAGCGCAAAGGGCAAGAGCATGGGGAAGCAGTTGGAGATCACGGTCGGGAATGAGAACGTTGTCTCAAATCCGTGCACGGTCACCGTGGAGAACCGGCCTATTGCGATGGAGATCACCAAGACCGATCTTCTGACCGGCGCGGTCATGGAGGGCGTGACGTTTGAGGTTCTGGACAAGGACGGAAAGGCAGTATCGTTCGAGAAGCAAGAGAGCGGCGTCTACATCCCTGCGAAGGCAGGGGAAACGGGAACTACCAAACTGGTTTCCGACGAGAGCGGTGTGATGCGCATTGAGTACCTGCCGCAGGGTTCGTACACGCTGAAGGAGCAGCAGGTCACAGGGTATGCCGCGCTGGAGCCCTTTGCGTTCACGCTGACGAACGAGCACACGCAGGAGGAGCCGCTGCAGCTGAATGTGCGCAATCTGCCCACACGGCTGCGCATTGAGAAGCAGGACAACGTGACGCAGGAAGCGCTTGCGGGTGCGTCGTTTGCCCTGAAGGATCAGGAGGGAAAGACGGTTTTACTGGTCAGACAGGAGGACGGAACGGTTCATCCCGCCGGGAAGGGGGAGAAGGGCGTTGAAGTGATCCCTGTGAATGACGAGGGAGGTATCGTGATCGACTATCTGCCTGCGGGCGCGTATACGGTTGTGGAGACGGTTGCGCCTGCGGGGTACGGCATTGCGCAGCCTGTTGACACAGAGGTGGGCACGGAAACCATCCGGCAGACCGTGGAAGGCGCGTGGAGTGGTGAAGCGGGCGAGAGTCTGCTCGGGGAGACCAGCCTTGCGGTGCTGGATCAT
>ENA-ORMS01002235-ORMS01002235.1-human-gut-metagenome-genome-assembly--contig:-NODE-2235-length-14248-cov-2.838723_pt1 | contig 14248 bp, 9 predicted proteins | sample MGYA00242104_ERZ508997 | MGnify/ENA primary metagenome ERZ508997 (study PRJEB26280, sample SAMEA2338704) | human gut metagenome | biome: human gut; feature: human-associated habitat; material: faeces... | reverse complement strand
ATCAGGTTTGGCAGATAGATTACGGTCTTGAAAAATCTGGAGCCTTTTAGTTTCAGGCGCACATCCGAAAACCATGCTCCCAATAATAAAGACAAAAAAATTTGCGGAACAAAACACATGATCCATAAAATCATCGTGTTTTTCGCATAGATCCAGATATCGCCACCCTCAAAAAGTTTGATATAGTTCTGTAATCCTACAAAATTTGGACCAACCTGTGTCAGTCCTGACATATAATTCTCAAAAAAGCTGTTATAAATGGTACTAAACAGCGGAATCAGCTGGAATATGACGTATACCACGATAAACGGAACCAAAAAAATGTATCCCCATTTGTTATATCTGACCGCTTTTCCTCCACTTTTCTTCATAACGCCTGTGCCTCCTTTATCCCGGTATATTCACAAATCGTGAAGCATCAATTTCAAATATCAGGATTGCGGAAAATCAACATCCTCTATGGTTGTTCATTTTTCGCAATCCTATCTTCTTAATTGCCACTCAGGCAATCACATAATGTTTCCTTAATATGTAAGTTCCGGATATTTCTCTGTAATACCTTTGTAGAATAAATCAAGCGCTTCCTCTAAGGTTGCATTATCTTCAAAGTAGTTTTTCATTGCTTTCTGGAACTCTTCATTGCATCCCTGATCATATGGAGATAGGTTGCTTAAGTCGAGGCTGTATACACCTGCACAGTACATCTCAAGTGGATTCTGTCCACCTAAAATTTTGCTGGAGTAGCTTGTGTCCTCTGCCATCTCTTCCATTACAATCTGGTTATTTACAAAATCATCATCATCTACAACGATCTCTTTCATGACATCTGCATCGGTTGTCATCGTAAGCATAATATCTTTGATGGTTGCTGCGTTATCCGTACCTGCTGCAGCAGCGATCCATGTACCACCCCAGAAGAAGCCCTGTGGTCCTTCAGCAGCACCCCAGCCTCCTTCGTATCCGATAGAGCCTTCGGTATCCGCAGCCATAGAGAAGTTTACTAACCATGCTGGTCCAAAGTAGCAGAATACTTTACCTTCCGGGAAGAAACCTTTTCTCCAGTCATCGCTCCACATATCGTGAACACCAGTCTCACCGGCATCTACCATTTTCTTGGAGTCTTCCACCCATTTCATAATATTATCATCAATGTTTACTTTTCCGTCTTCTACCCATTTGGAAGTAACATTGTTCGAATATACACGGTATGTATCATTTACAGAAGATGTCATCTGATATCCGGCAGCTTTCATCTTTTCTGCTGTAGCGTTGAAGGTATCCCAGTCAGAAACATATTTCTGGACTTCTGCCGGATCATCGGACCCTAATACTTCTTTTGCAGCTTCGCGGTTGTAGAATAATACACCCGGGCATCCCTGCCATGAAACACCTTTTAATACACCGTTCGAATCTGTTACAATATCTTTTGTATACTGGTACTGATCTTTCAGATCTTCGTCTGTGATTCCGAGATCTGCGACCGGCATTGTGTAATCTGTATCAACATATTTCAACGCATAATCTGCTTCTAATAAGAATAAGTCAATCTTATCATCCGCTGCAGCAGAATCCTGAGCTAAAAGATTTGCATCCAGGTTGTTCTGGTATGCATTGTCATCACTTGGTGTGATATTCCATTTTACTGTGATGTCCCCAATCTTACCTGTTGTAGCATCCACTTCTTCATATTTGTCATAGTGTGCTTTCAGACGTCTCTGGAACTCATCATTCCAACAATAGATGTTCAAAACTTTTCCTTCATCTGCTGCAACGTTCTCTCCGTCCGCTGCCTCTGTAGATGCTGCCGTGTTGTCTGCTGCATCCTGTTTCTGTCCTGCATCCCCTGAAGCTGCGTCGCTTCCGCATCCAGCAAGCATGGATGCTGTCATTGCTGTAGCAAGTAATGCTGATAACAATTTTTTCTTCATGTTTTCTTCCTCCCTAAATATGTCTGGTTCGTTTTTGTAAGTTTATTGTATGTTTTTTCCCACTCATAATATATAAAATTCATTGACAAAATATCATTTTCATGCTATCTTTTGCATCAATATAGTATTACATTAGACTGTGAATTTTACGAAGTGAAAAAGCAGGGTAAAATCAGGGGGTTACCTATGGATCTTTCTAAAGAATGGTACCGGAGTGAATTTGTAAATCAGGAAATGTTAGAACAGCACCGTGTCATTGAAACTGAATATACGTTCTATGACGCGATTGCAAATGGAAATATCGAATATGTGCAGGATAACTGTATAAATCAGACCTTCACAAACCCGGATGGAATGGAAAAACTGTCTGAGGACAAGCTTCAGAATATCCGCTATCACTTTGTTGTCACGACCGCCATGATCACAAGATACTGTGTGCATGCCGGAATGGAACAGGAACAGGCATACAGTCTCAGTGACTTTTATATTTTAAAAATGGATAAATGCAGGACGATCGACCAGATCAGCAGGCTGCACGATACGATGTGTCTTGATTTTTGCAGCCGCATGAATGAATTGAAACGCCGGCAGATTCTCTCCAAACCGATTGTACTCTGTTTAAACTACATTTATAGTCATATCCACTACCGCATTACCATCAAAGAATTGGCCGAATACCTGAGTCTGTCGGAAAGTTATCTGTCCAAATTATTTTTAAAAGAAATGGGAATTCCGCTCAGCCACTATATCACCGATTTAAAAATAGAAAAAGCAAAAAATCTGCTGCAATATTCAGATTACAGCATTGTCGAAATCGCCAATTATTTCTCTTTTGCTTCCCAGAGCCATTTTATTCAGGTTTTCCAGAAAAAAACTGGCATTACACCTTATAAGTACAGAATAATGTACTTCCGGACAAACTGGGAAGCGCCAAAGAAATCTTAAAAACTTTTTTTCGTAACTCTATGACATAATGTATTCAATCTCTGTGTGTTCTGTTAACATCGCTTCTGCGACATAGCTGCCATCTGTTTCCACACCGTTTACGATCATTTTTATGCATCCACACTGTGCATGGTTACGGTTCTTCACAACGATATGTAAGTGTTTTCCACGGAAATCTTTTTCGATCTCAAACTGTTCCCACTCTTTTGGAATAGAAGGTGCTATGCGCAGTCCTTCAAAATCAGGCCGCATTCCAAGAATTCCCTCTACACAGCCCACCATCACGGTAGATGCCGTTCCTGTCAGCCAGTGTACATGGGAACGCCCGAACTGCGGGCTTGCCTTTCCCTCTGTAAACTGTCCATAGCAGTATGGCTCTAACACCCGGATCTCTGCGTCCGCATTCTGTGCTGCCGGTGAATTCTCCATAAAGTAAGTGAATGCCCGGTCTCCGTGTCCAAGCAGAGCCTCTGCCAGAATCAGCCAGCCCTGTGACTGAGAGAAAATACCTGCATTTTCCTTTGTTCCTGCATTGTAGATCACTGCCAGTGCTCCCTCAAATGCTTCTTTATGATATGGCGGATCCATAAGGATCGCACCAAACTTTGTGTTCAGCTTCTCATAAACATTTTCCATTGCTTTTTCTGTCTGCTCTTCTGTCGCAAGCCCGCTGATCACACTCCAGCTCTGCGGATTCAGCCACATATTTGCCTCGTTGTCCGTTCTCTTTCCGATTGTCTCTCCTGCCTCTGTAAATCCGCGGATGAAACGGTCTTCATTCCAGCAGAACTCATTGATCACATCCCCCTGCTGTTTCTGTTTTTCTTCCAGATATGCAATATAATCTGTATCGCCTTTATACTCTGCAAATTTCTTCAGAATTGTCATTGCATAATAAAACTGCATCGCAACAAATGAAGACTCTCCTGCTTTTCCAAGTCTTAAACAATCATTCCAGTCGGCATAAAGTCCTGCCGGCATTCCGTGTACACCAAGATGATTCATGGAGAAATCAACTGCACGTTTCAAATGCTCATACACAGTTCCTTCCTCTTTGTCTGCAAAAGGGATCACCTCATCTAAAAATGCCATGTCACCGGTTTCGGAAATGTACTTATAAACGGTTGGGAACAGCCAGAGTGCATCATCTGCGCGATACTCCGGATGTCCTGTCTCATTTACATAAGATGCATCTTCCGGTGTATCCTCATGCCCCGGATTGTGTGTAAATTTTACAAGCGGAAGTCCTGCTCCGTGATGCACCTGTGCAGAAAGCATGAAACGTATCTTATCTTTTGCCATCTCAGGTGCAAGATGGATCACGCCCTGGATATCCTGCACGGTATCACGATATCCGTAACCATTTCTTAAACCACAGTAAATGAACGACGCTGCTCTTGACCAGATAAATGTCATGAAGCAATTATAGGCATTCCATGTATTGATCATAGTATCAAATTCAGGACTTGGAGTTTTCACCTGAAAATGCTCTAATTTCTCATGCCAGTAACCGATCAGTTCTTTTACTTCTTTCTCGCAAATCTCTTTTGGATTACTGTAATGTGCACAGATTTCTGCTGCTTCCTCATCATATTTCATTCCAAGAAGGAATGCGATATTTTTGCTTTCTCCCGGCTGTAATATAAGGTTCAAAGCAAGCGCTCCACAACTGTTCTCATTATAATTTAAAGTATTATCCAGTTTTCCGTTCACCACACCTGCCGGATTGGAATAATTGTGATAATGTCCGATAAAGTTCTCTTTTGAACCACAGTAAGATGTCACTTCCGCTCCTGCTGCCCCGAAGAACCGTTCTATCACAACTTTGTGATCGACCTCAACGCCTTCCTCCTGTCCATCTAAATTACCATGGATGAGCTGACGGATTCTGTTTTTTTCGAACTGTGTTCTTGTGATGAACTGGGAATACTGGAGATTCACCTGATCCTGTTCGTAATTGCTGTTATTGGTAAATTCCGCATAACCCGTGATCGTCAGTTTTCTTACTTTATCAGAAGTATTGGTGACATTTAAATCCCACACTTCATAAGATGCATTGAGTGGCACATAATAAAGTGCTTCTGTTCTGATATCTTTATATTCCGCATTGATTTTTGTATATGCAGTTCCATGATGACACTCACTCTTATAAGTTTTTAAATCTTTTCCGACCGGCTGCCAGGATGCAGACCAGAAATCATTTTCATCCTCATCTCTGATGTAAATGTATCTTCCCGGCTGATCAAAATCGTTAAAAATGTAACGAAGAATTCTTCCGTTTGCACCTGATTTTGCAAAGCTGTATCCGCCTGCGTTGTTTGAAATGATCGCACCATATTCCGGGGAACCAAGATAATTGGCCCACGGTGCCGGAGTGTCCGGTCTTGTAATCACATATTCTCTCTTTTCATCATCAAAATATCCGTATTGCATGTTCTGTCTCCTCGTTTTTTATTATTTTAAAATCACGTTTACCGTATAGCATCCACCATTTGATTTTTCAATGGATGTTTTGCTTATCACTGCTTTCTTCCCTTCCATCCGGATGTCTAATTCCGGCATGGCAGCTACCTCACTGATCTGATAAGCTCCATAATCTTTCTTCTCCGCATTGTGATAGCGGATCACAAAGGTATTGCCTGCAAACTCCAGATGCACACCTGCATTTCCATCATCATCAAACTGCTCCTTCACCAGTTTCGGTTCTATTACAAGATCACCAAAACTTCCCTTCACACCAAAAACCTCTGTGATGAGCGTAAGCATATACCAGCTCGCCGCACCGGTCAGATAAGCATACATGCCTCTGCCTTCTGCGTTAAAATATTCCGGGATTCCGGGATAAATTCTGCTTGTGTCAAAATCCAGTGCTGTGTCTGCCAGTGTCTGCAATGCCTTGTATCCTTCCCGGATAAATCCTCTCTGATAAAGAGCGTTGGCATACATGACCGTCATATGCGAGAATACAGCTCCGTTTTCTTTTTCCCCGTAAGCAAAACCAAACATTCTGCCAAGATCAAATTTATTTTCATGGAAATTGGTATTCAGGCGATAGCCTCCCGCATCCTTGTCATACAGATAGGTGTCTGCGCTCTCGCAGACTGCCTGTACCTGTTTTTCATCGGCTGTTCCACTCATAATGGCAAAGACCTGACCGGTGAGCATCATGCGTACATTGTTATCATATTTACCTTCCACCCTATTGCCATGATTATCATAATAGCTGTTAAACCACGCATGGTCTGCCCCATCATTGACCCATTCCTTCTGACGGATATACTCCATCATCCAGTCTGCCTTGCTGTAAAGACTCTCTGTAAGTTCATCTATCGCAACTGCCACTGTTCTTCCACTGACGTTATGACGGCATTTTTTTGTATAATTCTTTAATAACTCCTGCTTTGCCTGAATATCTGTATACAAAGTATCTTCATCTGAAAGCAGCATCTGCATTTCTTCTAAAATTTCAATTTCTGTGCAGCCACACTGTTTTTCCAATGCTTTCAGGTAATCTGCAAGCTGCCGCAGATTTCCGGCATACGCACAGGTGAAGGCCACACTTTCGCCTTTCTCCTCTGCCATATCAAGTGCATCGTTCCAGTCTGCACCACGAAGTCTGATGATGTTATGATCTCCGACTTCATAAAATGCACAGAGATTCTGCAGTAAAAGGTGTTCTAACACACTTCCGTAATAAACAGCATTGTCCTCCGTTTTCTGGATCTCTCCATATGCACTGTCCCACTCCTCATCAATGGCTGTGCCTCTTTCCACCTGGCGGTCTTTAAAATATGAAACTTTTTTCAGAAGAATCTCAATATCCCCTGTCTGGTCAATGTAAAGCTTTGTTGTCAAAAACGGCCAGAATCCGTGATCCATCCAGACACGCGTGATATGATTGCGGTCAGCAATAAATTCTCCCTGTTTCTCTCCGATGATGGTCGCATTGCTTCCGTCCATCCGCACACCACCGTAATTGTCTAAGATCATCTGTCTGACTCCTGATGGATTCATTAATAACAGTGCCAGACAATCCTGCCAGAGATCGCGCCAGCCTCTGCCGCCTTTTCCATAATCATGGTGTGGCAGAAATGAACATCCATAGATTCTTCTTAAGATTGGCTGAAAACTTACCCAGCGCATATAATTATCAAAATCCTGATTGCCCGTATAATATTTTACATTTACTTTTTTCTGCCAGTAATTTTGTGTTTTCTGAAGTGCTTTATTTACCTGTGCACTGGTTGCATAATCGGCTGCCACTTTCCGGATCTCATCCGCATCTTCTGTCACCCCGATGATGACCGTATAAGTTTTTGCTTCTCCAGGCTGCAATGTGATCTCTTCAAACCGGATGCCGCCCACTGCTTCTTTTCCTTCTGCATGGTATCCCGCTTTCACGCCGTCCCTGTTTTCAAATACCGCTCTTGGATGTGTAAAACTTCCCCCTTCCCCGATAAACAGATCGACAGTCGGGTAAAAATCTCTTGGACTGTTTCCCTCTCCATCCATACCGCAGACATAATAAACCATCTCATTTTTCTTATGTCCACGTTCATCAAAGGACATCGTCGGTCTGACACATACCCCGTTTGTTGTAACCGTAATGCGGTGCAGCAGAGAAGTTACATGTCTGTGATCCCGGATATTGTCTGCACTTCTTCCATAAACCGGAACTGCTGCAACTGGTGTGATCGTCCGTGCAGCTTTGCTCTCATTACAGATCTCCACCTGCATGATCTCTGCTGCATGTGCAAGTGGCGCAAAAGAAGTTACTTTTGCAGACAATCCGTATTTTTCAGAAGAGCGTGTGACTGTCTGCCACATAAATCCTGCTGTCAGGGTACTTTCTTCCTGCTCCTCTGTAAACCGGTTCAGTTCTGCTTCTGCGGACGCACCTGTTACAGACCAGCTTCCGATTCCCTTTATCTGGCACCAGAAATTTCTGGTAGAACGGTTATTATGTAAATTTTCTGCACTCACCGGCTCCATCAGGAATGTGTTCTGATCCACTTTGGAATCTCCGCCAAAAACCGGTGTCACTGCTGCTTTTAATCCTTTTTCATTCGCCACCGGCAGATACAGATAACTGTAATTTTCTGCCTTATCTAAAGTAAATGTTCCATCTTTATCCAAAAAACGTACTGCTGCCATAGTTCCTCCTTGTTCTGTTCATTGACATTTTTAACTGTTCTTATCATAGCGGAACATATCAGCAAAAAAATGCCCCACTTATTCCGCCAGCATCACTACTCTTTTCCACTTTTCCCTCAATTTTTTATCCAACATAAAAAACCTCCCTTTTCATTTTGTGTATTTATCCTAACAAATGAAAAGGAAGGCAAAAATCAAATTCTTGCACTAAATATCAAATTCATGCCGTATTATAATAAAACCTATATTGCTTCATAATCTTTTAGTCATCCATCCCACAGTTTAACCTTTGGGTTCTGCCGCTCGTAACATAGATTGATGGCAGACTCATAACCTAAACTCCGGGCTACGCCATGCTGTTGACTGTTTTATATTTATAAAGCATCTCCGCATGGTTCTGTTCTTCAATCTGAATGTCAGCCAAAAGTTTTCTGACACCCGGATCACCGAATGCAAACACTTCCGTATTATAGGTGGAGGAAACAAGTTTTTCTGTTCCGATACAGTCTGTTGCAAGGAAACAGTCCGTTTTCTTATCCTCGGAAGGTGCCATGCTGTAGGTAGCAGCCGGGTTATAATCTTTTCCATCACTGTCGTTGCAGTCGCAGGAAGGAACTTTTCCAGACAGCACCTGTGTCAGGGATTCTAAATGTTTCTGCTCTTTTCCATGCAGATCTGTGAACAGGTCAATAAGCACCTGATCTTTGGCAAGTTTACTGTATCTCTCGTATTTTTCCACGCAGCACTGCTCCTGTGTCTGTAAGTCTTTGATCACGGTTGTCTCTTTTTCGCTCAATATCATCTTTCTACCTCTTTCCGACGGATTTTAAAACCCGCACATTTTTTTCACGATGATATTATGAGTCATAAAAATGGTAATTATTCACTTCCTTCGTGAAAATCTGCCGCCCGGGCAGACAGACTGATAAATCTTTTTGGCGTCATTCCATATTTCTTTTTAAACTCCCGATGGAAATAAGACAAATTCGAAAATCCACAGGAAAGCGCCACCTCGAGCGTATTTGTCTCCCCATTTTCAAACTGGTCTGCCGCACGCTCCAGACGCACATTTTTGATGTACTGCACGCATGACATTCCCATGTATTTTTTGAAAAAACGCATAAAATAATACTCACTGAAAAAACAGATTCCGGCAAGTCCTGAAATCGTCAGTTCCTCCATATAGTGTGCATCGATATAACTTAAAACTTCTTTTAACTTTTTCGCATGTTCTGTCAAAATCGCATCTGCCTCTGTATTCCGGGTACAATATGGAATCAAAGCTGCCACAAGCTGCAACAGGTATGACTTGATAGCAATCTCGTATCCGGGTGTTTTTTTGTCATACTCCGTGTTTATATCCTCAAACAGATCTGCTGCCTTTTCGTAAAGCGGATGTCCTTTTTTGATTACAAACGGCGGGATCAATTTCTGGTTCATCAGTGGATTCAAATACCGGATGGCACAGATATCCGCAGCCTTTGCGCCAAGAAAATCCATATGAAACACATACGTTTCCGACTGCATACACTCCTCTTTTTCATTGGCAATCGCATGCAGCACCGCAGGCGGAATAAAAATCAGATCTCCCTCTTCCACATCATAAGTTTCAAGATGGATCTGATATGTGCAGCTTCCCTTCCCAATCCGTGTAAATTCTGCCTCCTCATGCCAGTGCGCCGTGACATAAGGATACTCTTTCCATAACGGTGTCACATATTTTTGCAGTGGAAAAATTTCTTCGCCGTGTCTGGCGTTCTCATGCTGGTCTAAGGATAGGGTTATTTTTTCTTTCATTGTATTGATTCCTCTTTAACATCATTGAAACAGGTTGCAAAACGCCTTCCAGGCTGTCTTAATCCACATTTGCATAGCAGTTTTGTACAATACTTTCTTATATTTATGCAAGATTTTTCGTTTCTTCTATTCTATTATAACAGTATCATACAATCAAGTGTAGGAACTGCGAAACTCAAAGTTGTGTAAATTTAATTTTAAACAATTTTAATAAACCCAAAAATGAGTTTCGCACCCCAGAATCGAATGAAAAAAAGGAGCATTTATGAAAAGAAAATGGTGGCATGATAAAGTGGCTTATCAGATTTACCCAAAAAGTTTTTTGGATACAAACGGAGATGGAATTGGCGACTTAAAGGGAATCATCTCAAAGCTGGACTATTTAAAAGAACTCGGAATCGACATCATCTGGCTCTCCCCGGTTTACGAATCCCCTTTTGTCGATCAGGGATATGACATTTCCGATTACTATAAAATTGCAGAACAGTTTGGTACAATGGATGATTTTGACACCCTTGTCGCCGAAATGAAAAAACGCGGTATGCATCTGATCATGGATCTTGTCGTCAATCACTGTTCCGACAAACACGAATGGTTTCAGAAAGCACTCGCCGACCCGGACGGTCCTTACACCGGCTACTTCTATTTCCGCGAAGGAAAAGACGGCAAGGCACCAAGCAATTACCGCTCCTATTTTGGTGGATCTGCATGGACAAAAGTTCCCGGCACAAATAAATATTATCTCCATACCTTTGCGAAGGAACAGCCCGATTTAAACTGGGAGAACCCGGTCGTCCGCAAAAAAATCTATGAGATGATCAACTGGTGGTTTGAAAAAGGCATTTCCGGTTTCCGTATCGATGCCATCATCAATATCAAGAAAAATCTTGATTTTCCATCCTTCCCGGCGGACGGCGATGACGGACTTGTCTCCTGCGATAAAATGTTAGCTTCCGCGCATGGGATCGGCACATTTTTAGAGGAAATGAAACATGAAACATTTGACAAATACGACGCTTTTACGGTCGGCGAAGTATTTCATTTAAAAGAGGATGAACTGCGTGAATTTATCGGTGAGGACGGTCATTTTTCCACAAAATTTGACTTTTCCGCCCATGTGCTCTCCTATGGGGAACACGGCTGGTATGATGCTCCTGCCCTTGATTTCAACCGGTGGCGCACTGCGCTTTTTGACACCCAGAAAGCTGACCTTACCGTTGGCTTTGAGGCAAATATTATTGAAAACCACGATGAGCCACGAGGTGCTACACACTATCTTCCTGCACACGCCAGAAATGAAGCCGGTGTGAAAATGCTTGCAGCTACTTACTTTTTACTGCGCGGAATTCCTTTTATCTATCAGGGACAGGAAATCGGCATGACAAACTGTGTCCGAAACGATATTTCCGAATACGATGACATCAGCACCAAGGATCAGTATCTGGCTGCTTTAAATGCCGGATGTTCGAAAGAGGCAGCACTTCACGCCTGCTATGAAAACAGCCGTGACAATGCAAGAACCCCTATGCAGTGGGACAATTCCCTGCACGGCGGTTTCACCACCGGAACCCCCTGGCTTGCGGAGAATCCAAACTATACAAAGATCAATGTAACAGACCAGCTGAACCGGTCAGATTCCGTTCTCTCTTTTTACAAAGAACTGATCGCACTCCGCAAAGCACCGGAATACGTGGAAACCTTCACTTACGGAACGTTTGCCGCTGCTTATGAAGATGTGGACCATATGTTTGCATACTACCGCACCAACGAAGAAACCGGACAACGCATTCTGGTTGCCGGAAATTTCGGCACAGATACCGTGACACTGCCGCTTGAAAAACCGGCTGACCGGGTGCTTCTCACCAATGGAAAAACTGCGGATGTAATTTTAACCAGAAACAGAGAAAGTGCTTCTCTTGTATTGGGAAGCTGCGACTGTGTTGTTTTATTATTATAGAGATGAAGTTTCAAATGTGAGAATTTCCGTTCTGTCAAGGAACAAGGCGTATCGGCTACGCCTTGTTCCTTGACCTCACTACACACCTTATTTTATTTTCTCATCTACCAATTCTCCATTTTCAATCACAACGATTCTGTCTTTAAATTCTAGTATCCACTGAGGTGGTTCTCCACTTCTATTACTCTCCCCTTCTAAGCGAACTACATTTTCATCATGTCCCCATATATTTCGAGCATACATAACTTTCAAACTAGATTTGTTCTGATCCGTTGCCCCCGAAAAATTCAACTCATATCCTGGTTTCCCTTGCAGTGTAAGATAAGCCGTATCTCCTTGAACCCCATAATTTAAAATAACATTTTCATACATTGCTACGCCATGTGTCCAATGAAAACCAACTCCCATAAGAACTCCCGACAAAACAAACGCTCCAACGAATATGCCTAATGCTTTTTTTCTATTTTTTTTCTTGATTTTCTTAATTAAATTTACATCTTCAATTTCTTCATTTGTTATCACTGAAAAATTATCAATGTCCCCTGTCATTTCTTGATAGTATTTTTGACATTCTTCACAATTTTTCAAGTGTTTTTCGATTTCTTGATTACTTTCTTTACTTGTCAACCCATCAATATATAAAGGTAACAAATCTCTAATTATTTCACATTTCATGGTTACTCTCCTTTCTTATTCTTTGCTTTCCACGATAAAAAGTCACTCTTGCCCAATTTTCATCTTTACCCATAATTTCTCCAATTTCTTTAAATGTAAAATCGCCATTTAATCTCAAATACATAACTTCTCGCACCGGCTCCTCCCACAAATGAAGTTTTTTATACAACTCTATTACTTCCATTTTCTGTATTGCCGAATTTTCTGTAATTTTCTGACAAGTAGTTTCTTCTACATATTCTGCCACTACTTCTCTATCTTTTTTCTTTAGCTCTTTATACCATAAATGTTTTGCAATCGAACATAACCATACATATATCTTACAGTCACCACGAAAACTATCAATAGATTTTAGCGCTTGAAAAAAAGTTTCTTGTGTGAGTTCTTCGCTTAAATGAGCATCATGACAAAGGCTAAATAAAAAATTATATACTTGTGGCATATATTTTCGATAGATTTCTACCATTTCTTCCATACTCTACCCTCCTTTATCTATATGTACTTTACATATATTTTTCGTTACACATTTTTTTAATTTTTAAAAATGACGTAGATAATGTTACCACTACCTACGCCATTTCTCATTACATCTTTGAAATATTTACTCCATTTTCTTTCAACTTTTACTCCAAATTTACTCCATTCTAAAAATCTGTTACGATATTTTGCGGTATTCTGCGATACCTTTTCTTTGAAGAAAAATGTCTGTAAACCTTGATTTCAAGCGAACTTTTCAATATTCTCAAGTGCTTTATTCTGTTGTCAGCGATGAGGAATAAATATTATTATTCCTCATCGCTGGACAGAGATTATTTCACTTGACAAATCATTTTTTTCATGCTTATAATAGCGTTAATTGAAGCAGAACACAGGCTTTGACGGGAAGAAGTACAGTTAAGCGGAAGATACAGAAAGTTGCCGGCTGATGAGAGGCGCATCGGAATCTTAATTCGAATACATCCCCGAGCTTCACACCGAATTTGTTTTTGATCATTCGATATCTTGCAATAGTAGGCTGTGACGTAGTGGCGCACGTTAACCGCGCCGGAGTGTTGTCGGACACTCACGAAGGTAGGCAGTGCGAGCTGCTTATGAAATAAGGTGGTAACACGAGTTTAACCCTCGTCCTTTTATAAGGACGGGGGTTTTTGCGCGTATTAAATGAGCAGTGCCGTCTGAGGAAAGAACAAAATGCTGTGCTTGCACAATGCATTTTGTGATTTTCTTAGACGATAGGGCGAAGCCCGCGAACGAGAGAGCTTCGCTCTCGAGTGGGCACTGCGGATTTTAATCGTTCACTCAAAAAAAGAAAGGAACCTAATAAAATGACATTATACGACGAATTAGTTGCCCGCGGACTGATCGCGCAGGTAACAGACGAAGAAGAGATCAAAGATTTGATCAACAACGGAAAAGCAACTTTTTATATCGGATTTGATCGAAGAAAGCTTGTTCATTGGGTCACACGTCAGCTTGCCTGACTGTCTGCCCTTTTCCGATTTTGTATGTTTGAGAAATTAGTTCTCGAAAAGTGCTGTTGAAAGATATCTCTCACCTGTATCAGGGAGAAGTGCAACGATAGTCTTGCCCTTGTTCTCAGGTCTCTTTGAAAGTATCTCAGCGGCTTTAAGCGCTGCACCTGATGAAATACCAACAAGGATACCCTCTGTTTTAGCGAACTTGTTGCCTGTCTTGAAAGCGTCCTCATTCTCGATAGGGAGGATCTCGTCATAAACCTTTGTATCGAGGACATCAGGAACGAAGCCTGCGCCGATACCCTGAATTTTGTGTG
>ENA-ORMS01002231-ORMS01002231.1-human-gut-metagenome-genome-assembly--contig:-NODE-2231-length-14251-cov-13.208650_pt1 | contig 14251 bp, 9 predicted proteins | sample MGYA00242104_ERZ508997 | MGnify/ENA primary metagenome ERZ508997 (study PRJEB26280, sample SAMEA2338704) | human gut metagenome | biome: human gut; feature: human-associated habitat; material: faeces... | reverse complement strand
TAAAATTGTATGTTATGTATGTTCTCGCGCTAAGCGACTATAAGTAGATGTTCAAAACCTGCTGCTGCCGCGGGTTGAAAACCCGCCCCCCAATTAGGCAGTTTACCCACACAATTCGTTATAGAGCCTGTAATTTATCGTTGAGCGGATTTGCTTATCACCCATGTCGTAATGACAGAGCAGAGGGCGAAGGCTAAACCTGTAGCGCAGACGCCAAGCCACCCCATACGCTCCCAAGCAACGCCAGCACAGAAGGTGCCAATACTACCTCCTATAAATAGTGTAGTCATGAATATGGTATTGGCGCGATTGGTAGCATCGGGCACTTCTTTCAGACAACCGCTCTGATTGCTTAGTTGCAAACATTGAGCACCAATGTCTACTAATATGATGGCAAGGATTAACCCAATATAAGTGTCGCTTAGGAAATAGGCTACAAGCCATGCAATGATTTGCAAGAGATGACCCAAGGATGAAATCTTGTCAATGCCATACCGTGGAATGTATTTCCCTACGCCACTGGCCGCCATGGCTCCCGCTACGCCACAAAGCCCCAACATTCCTACCTTATCGCTACCGGCATGAAAAGGCGCATCTGCTAAGTGGAATGCCATACATGACCATATAGACATCATACTGCCGAAGCCGAACGCTGCTCGAAGAGAGTAACTTCTCATGCGAGGGTGGGCGACATATATCTTGCCTATCGTGGCGATAAGAGAATGATAGCTGCCCTTAAAGGAAGACTGCATTACAGGCATCATGCGCAAACTGACCAACAAGGATAGCAACATAATGAATGCCACTAAGCCAAACATCAAGCGCCAACCTAACCAGCCACCTAAGTATCCTCCGATTACACGTGCTGCTAATATGCCCGTGAGCAAGCCTGATAGGACAAAGCCCATGTTGCGGGATTTATGTTCGGGACGGGAGAACTGACCTGCCATCGGCACAAAGATCTGAGGCACCACAGAGCAAGCACCTATGATAATTGATGCGCCCCATACCAACCAAACGTTAGAGGCCAAAGCTATGACCAAAGCCATAAGCATGGCAATCGTCATGCAGGTGGTCACAATCTTGCGGCGAGAGCACTTGTCTGCCATTGGCACTATCAGCAGCAACCCCAAGGCATACCCTATCTGTGTAATCACTGTAATGAAATTGGCCTCCACCTCATTGATGCGAAGTGAGGCACGCATCTCCTCCAATAGGGGTTGGTTATAATATAAGTTGGCTACCGTCAGACCGCTAACGATTGACATCATTAATAGGATGTTTCTTGGAATCCCCTCATTCTCTTTCAGTTTTATCATAAATCCTTTCAAAAAAATAAATACAAAAATACGAATTATTCTTCGGCATAAGCGCTTATATGCGATAGATTTCTATACGTTCCCTCAATGAGGTTATTTAAGTTTTCTCTAAAAAAGGATTATGAGTATCCTAAGTAACATACTTTTTTATCTCGTGGGCATGTGGTTGCAAAAACTCATCTTAATTTCTAAAATAAGCGGCAGTTTGTAACCCCTCTAACTGTTGTATATATCTCAGCTCTGTAACGAATCGTGTGGGTATACTGCAATTTGTCATAAAAACAATTTATTGTATCCATGACTTCAAAGACAATAGTTTTTGAGGAAATGAGCTAACCGCTACCCACACGATTCAACATAGCCCCTATATCTCTTTATGTATTCATCTTTTTTGTAGCATGCCAATAACCACAAAACTGTGCTCTTTAATATATATTCTAAAAAAAATTAAACAAAAAATCATAATAACTTGCACGTATGAAAAGTAGACTTTAAATTTGCGCCACAAATTACCTATTTTTTACTAATACAAATCTAATATCCTCTTAGCGTATGAAACCTAATTTAACTATCGGTGGTACATGCACTCCGATATGGTTTAAGCGTTTGAGAAACGTCTTACCGCTTTCAATGGGTATACTTTTCGCCATGAGCAGCGTTAATGCCGCTTATGCTGCACAACCCAATGAAGTGAGCGAACCTACTTCTATTAATCAGACTAAAGGTATCGTTAGCGGTCGCATTACTGACAATACGGGCGAAGGACTCGTAGGTGTAACCATTGTTGTAAAGGGCACAAAGGTGCGCGCAACAACCGCCCCGAATGGTAACTTCTCAATCAAAGCCAACGCTGGCCAAACGTTGGTGATTTCTTATATTGGCTACAAACGTGTAGAAAAGAAAGTGACGGGTTCAACGATGAATGTTGAACTCGAAGCTATTGACAATACTCTTAATGAAGCCGTAGTAATTGGTTATGGTACGGTGCGCAAGGCCGACTTGGCAGGTTCTGTGGCTGTAATGGACAACAAGAGTTTCAAAGATCAGCCTATCACCCAAGTGAGTGACGCTTTGCAGGGCCGCGTATCAGGTGTACAAGTTATTAGCGATGGTACACCAGGTGGTGACGTAAAGATTCGTATTCGAGGTACCAACTCTATTAATAAGAGCAACGAGCCATTGTACGTTGTTGATGGTATGGTGCGCGAAAATGGCCTTGATGGTTTGAACCCTGAAGACATTCAAAGCCTCCAGATTTTGAAAGATGCTTCTTCTACAGCTATCTATGGTAGCCGTGGTGCCAATGGTGTTGTAATCGTTACCACTAAGACGGGTAAGGCAGGCCAGAGCAACATTACCTTCGATGGTTCATGGGGCTTCTCAAAGGCTGTGAATATGCCCAAGATGATGGGCACGAAGGAGTATGCTGAAGCTTTGGTAAAATATGCAGGTATTAGCCAAAACAAGATGCAAGAATACATTAATGGCACGAACCCTGGCATTCGTTGGGACGACATCCTGTTGCGCAATGGATTTACGCAAAACTATAAGGTTGTATTCGATAAGGGTACAGAAGACTTGCAAGCTTACATCTCAGGTAGCTACATGAAGCACGAGGGCGTTATTAAGACCCAACAATACGAACGTTACTCTGCTAAGGCGAACGTTAAGGCTCACATGAAGTCATGGTTAGACGTTACACTTGATGTGAATGCTTCACGTGGCATTGGCAAAGGGGGCGGTGGTTTTGGTGCCAGCGCTTCTAACCCTCTGTGGATAGCTTACAACTCATCGCCCACAATGGTGATGAAGGACGAGAATGGCTATTATAATACCGATGAGTATGGTACCATTCAAAAGAATGCGTATGGCACGTTGAAGGAGAATAAGAATGAGCACCGTCACGATGTGTTAAATGGTCACATTGACCTTCGATTCAACATTTTGCCTGGTTTGACCTTTACCACCAGCAATGGTATTGACTACTTTAACAACACTTATTACACCATTATGAGTGAAAAAGTGCAAGGTGCAGGGCAAAACAGTATAGAGAATGCAAACAGACAACGTGTCAATTTGCAAAGCACTAATAATATAACCTATACGCACACTTGGAACGAGAAGCATCACTTAACCGCCACTGGGGTTTGGGAAGCCACAAAGAGTAATAGCCGTTATATGAGAATTAAAGGTGAAACTCTCTCAACTGAAAGCGTAGGTTGGTGGAACATTGATGTAGCAAACACGAAAACGGGATACAATGGTTATAGCGACTGGGCACTGCTTTCGGGTGTAGGTCGTGTTATGTATAACTTTGCCGACAAGTATATGCTTACTGGTACGTTCCGTGCCGATGGCTCAAGCCGCTTTACGAACAAAAAGTGGGGCTACTTCCCCTCAATTGCTGCTGCATGGACGGTTTCGCAAGAAGAGTTTATGAAAAATGTGAAGCCTATTAGCAACTTGAAGGTTCGCGTTAGCTATGGTGTGATTGGTAATCAAGACATTGATCCTTATTCAACCCTTGCAACACTTTCATCAACCACTACTTATTATGGTGATAACAAAGCCGTGAATGGCTTTATTGCCACCAATCTTGCTACGCCCGACTTGAAGTGGGAAAAGACAAAGCAATTTGACTTAGGTGTAGACCTCGGCTTCTTCGAAAATCGTTTGACCTTGAGCGTTGACTACTTTAATAAACACACTGAGGATGCATTGCTTTGGACAAACCTGCCTAACTATTTAGGTGGTACTCGCTATATGATTAATGCAGGTAAGGTAAAGAATACGGGTGTTGACATTACACTTGGTGCTCGCATTATTCAAAACCGTGATTGGTCATGGACAACCTCACTGAATGGCACTTACCTCAAAAACGAGGTTGTTAAACTAACGGCTGATAAGCCCGCTATCTATGGTAGCAACTTAGGGTCAATCCTTCCTGAAAATGGTGTAACTGTAATTAAAGAGGGCGAAGCTATTGGTTCATTCTATGGTTATAAGTGGGCTGGCATCGATGCAGATGGTTACGATACGTTCTATACCGCTGATGGTAGCATCACACGTAAGCCCGATGCAAGCAAAGATAAGCGAATACTCGGTAAGTCTACTCCTGACTTTACCTTAGGTTGGAACAACACCATTACCTATAAGAATTGGTCGTTGAACGCTTTCTTCAATAGCGCATTTGGTGTACAACGCGCCAACTTGTTGCGTTATGCGATGAACACTAAGTTGGGTAACTCTCGCTTCGTAACCGATGCAGATTACTTCAAGAACATGGGTTCTACGATGGCTAATTTGTCTGTGCCTGATAACGAAACACTCACATTGGGTGCTTCATCTAAGTTTATCGAAAATGCAAGTTACTTCCGTTGCGAAAACGTTACTTTGGGTTACGACTTGCCTAAGAGCGTAGCAAAGATTGCAGATTTCCACTTCAGCTTTAGCGTTCAAAACCTCTTTACCATTACGAAGTACAAAGGTCAGAATCCTGCAGGCTTTAGCTTCCATGGCGATGGCGGTGAGAATAATGCGGGATTGGATATGGGTACTTTCCCAATGCCTCGTACTTTCACACTTGGTGTTCGTATGACATTCTAACCTCCTATTTTGTTGACAAGGTTCTTTTGTTGACGAGTTAACAATTTGACGAGTTGACAGGTAAGCTACCTTATACATATAATAAATATAAAACAAAACCTACCCGTTAACTCCTCAAACTCGTTAACTTGTCAACCCAACAAAAAAATAAAAAAAGACATCCATGAAATACTCAATATTTACTTGCTGCCTGCTTGCGGCTTCACTTACAGCCGTATCGTGCAGCGACTTTCTAACCGAAGACCCTAAGGGAAAACTAACTCCTGAAACGTTCTTCAAAACACAGAGCGACTTGGATCAGAGTGTCGATGCACTCTACTCATTGGTGCAAGACCTACAATGTAACTCTAACTCAATGATTGTAAAATGTCAGGGCGACGATGTTACATCAACCACAGGTACAAACAAGGCTGCTTACCTTTCGGCCGATGCGTTCGAAACCCCTACCGATACAAAAGGTATTAGCCGCACATGGTCGGCCATGTATAGCATTGTGAAGGCTGCTAACTTGATTATTGAAAATGCTTCAAAGGTAAGCACTACGCAAGACGAAATTAATATCGCTCTTGGTCAGGCTTACTATTGGCGCGCTTACGCTTACTTTGAGTTGGTTCGCGTGTTTGGTCCTGTGCCCATCAACCTCAACAACGATGCAAGCAACACCAAAGCATCGCCCAACTCTGTTGAAGAGGTCTACAACCAAATCGTAAAGGACTTAACCGCAGCTGAGCAGTGCAACTTGCCTGCTAAATATACCGTATCAAAGCGTTCAATCGATGGTCAAAACATTTGGGTGTCAGCACAGGCTGTTAAAGCTACATTGGCTGCCGTCTATTTGAATATGGCTGGCTATCCGCTCAACAAAACCGAGAACTATGCCCTTGCAGCTGCTAAGGCCAAGGAAGTAATTGACGGCGTTGAGGCTGGCACTTACGACCAAGCTTTGTTGGCTGATTGGAACAAGGTATATTCGTATGGCATGAACCACCACAACGAGACCATCCTTGGCATTGATTACAACTCTACTCCTGGTGGTTGGTCAAATCAAGACTCTCAGATTTCGAGCTGCCACCAATTTACCACTATTAATGGTGGTTGGGGCGACTTCTTAGCCGAACGCCATTTCTGGAAGAACTTCCCCGATGGCGCGCGTAAGGACGCTGTCTATGCTAAGCAAATCTACGTGAGTGGTAATACTGTTGATTGGTGGGCCACTACTGACGGTGAAGCTTATACTAAAAATGAAGACGGCACGACAAATGCTGTTATTTCTGACTTCCGCCCGATGTTCGTAGGCTTTACGGTTAACGATAATGTTGGTAGCCCTGCAGTTGCTGACTACGACTACACGAAACCCTTCTGGGGTGGTATGTGCGTTAACAAGCGTCACCAACTCATTCGGTACTCTGAAGTACTCTGCTGGTATGCTGAAGCTGCTGCTCGCGCAGGTCAAGACCTCGCTGCTGCAAAGGCTGCCCTCAAGCAAGTACGTGCGCGCGCTTATGCTGACCAAACTAAGGTGGCTGAAGTAGACGCGATGAGTGCTGACCAATTAGCTGAAGCTGCTTATACTGAACACGGCTACGAGGTAGCAGGTAACGTGCTTGGTATGGTAACTCGTCGTGATGATGAGTTCCGCATGAATCGTTTGAAGGAGGCTCACGACTTCCGCGCTGGCGAACAAGATGAGGTGCTCGTACCCGCTGGTACGCTCACTCACTCTGTTGACGCACAAGGCAATCCTTTCACTTATACCTTGAAGGCTGACGTGAAGATGAAGGAGAACATGCCTGTCACTGTAGCATGGAAGAACGCTGAGTCTATCTATCATATGTATCCGCCTACCGAAGTGGAACAAAACCCCAACTTGAAACGATAAACTTCTGATTTTCCATTAAAGCGTTGAATGCGCAGGTGCTCATTGCATTAATAATGAGTGCTTGCGCATTTTTTATGGACGGCCTCCCCCCCCTGACGTGTACTGAAATTGGTTGACAGTTTTAAATGTTAAAACTAAAGTTGTTTACACTCTTGTACTCTTAGACCTAAATAGGTTGTCAAAATGGCTTTTAATCCTATATAGGTTTACACTTTTCTTAGTATTCCTAAAACTGTTACCACTACTAATCATATTCCTATATAGGTTTACATTATAGAAATATGATATACCTAAAATGGTTGACAATAAAAAATATACCTAAAGTAGTAGACGCTTCCCAACGCAAGAACAAAGGCAATGCAAGAGCATTGTTCGTTTCTTGGTATGATTGGAGAGGGCTCGAAGCCCTCTTCAATCATTGGAAGAACAAAGGCATTAGCCGTCGCACGTCCGTTTCTTGGTAGGACAAAGATAATACTTTTCTTTGTTTATAGCATTGCAAATCCTAAATAAGTTTACACATATTTTCTTTTAATAGAAGTGGATTATCCGCTTTACCACTCATCATTTCGTATGGAGTTTTCATTCCTATTCCTTGATGAGGTCTTGCCTTATTGTACATCATAATAGCATTGTCTATAGAATTACGCGCATCATTAAACAATAGTTCGCCATTGTTAAACAGCCAATCATTCTTAACTGTATTATTAACTCGTTCTGCCAGAGCATTATGAAGAGGATCTCCTGTCTGAGTCATACTAATTCGTATGTTCTTTTTCTTGAGTACCTCCACGTACATAGCAGAAGTATATTGTACACCTCTGTCCGAGTGGTGAATACTTCTTGCATCAATAGCTATTCCAAATGACTCGTAACATTTCATAGCCATATCTAAAGCTGCAAGTGGACCATCTGTCTCGAGTGTTTCGAAGAAACAATAACCAACTATATAGCGTGTATAAGCATCTGTTATAAGTGACAGATAACCAAAGCCTTCCATACAATACACATAGGTAATATCACAAACCATTAATTCTCCTGGATAGCTAGCTATTAACTTAGGGGAGGTGTTTAATAAATCTGGATAAATTTTGTTATTGTGATTAGAATTTGTCGTACGAGGGCGAAATTTCTTTTTTCTAAGCATTAAGCCATTTGCACGTAGTATATCATAAAATCTATCACGACCTAATGTGAATTTTACTCCAAAGTATTGTTTACATAACTCATGAAGCTCACGACAGCCAGCCTTGGGAAGGTTGCTAGGAGAACGAATATACTGACAATACCACACTACACTTGAATTTAGAATATATTCCTCATTCGTCTTCTCTGTATGTTTGTAGTACCCTTGTCGTGTTATGCCAAGTAGTTTACACAAAGGATCTACCTTATAAAGGCTTTTCTCTTGTGTCAGGTATGCAACTACTTGGCATCTGAGTTTTTTCTAATTGGGATGGCATACTTCTGCTCTGCCAACAAAATCATTTTTTCGTATGCGTCACGAGCCATTGTAACCCGCTTGAGCTCAAGCTGCTTGACCTTGAGTTCAAGTCGCAGACGATGCAGTTCTTCTTCTGCTGATTCTGATTTGTCTATTGAAGGCAATGTTTCCATAGAGCTTGTTAAAGTAGTAGATACTTTTTTATCTTCTGTTGCAAAGATACGAAGCCAACGTGAAATACGATTACGACCTAAACCGTTTGCCTTCTCAAATTCTCTTTTTGTTTGATCTGAAGCGAGATATTCTTGTAAGAATTTTAATCTACGCTCATCTGTCATGTCTGAATACGTTCTCATTTTGATTAGTAAAGTGTCAACTTATTCAGTACAAGACAGTATGTTCTCGCGCTAAGCGACTATAAGCAACCTGCAGCTGCCGCGGGTTACAAACCCGCCCCCCAATTAGGCAGACAAATTTAAATACGACAAAAAAAGAAAAACGTTTTGTTTTTACCACGAATATGGTGTAACTTTGCCATTCGAAAAAGATAAAAACAAATATATATACATATACAATCATGGCAAAGAAAGCTCTTCTTATGATTCTTGATGGTTGGGGCATTGGTAAGCACAACCACGGCGACGTTATTTATCAGGCTCCGACTCCCTTTATGGACCACCTGAATGAGACTTATCCTCATTCACAATTGCTCACTTGTGGCGAAAACGTAGGTTTGCCCGACGGACAAATGGGTAACTCTGAAGTAGGTCACCTCAATATCGGTGCGGGACGCATTGTTTATCAAGACTTGGTAAAAATCAATCGTGCGTGTGCTGATGGTTCTATTCTTCAAAATCCTGAAATCGTCTCAGCTTACGAATATGCGAAGAAGAACGGCAAGGGACTTCACCTCATGGGATTGACCTCAACAGGTGGTGTACACTCATCGCTCAATCACCTTTTCAAACTCATCGAGATTGCAAAGGAATACGGTGTAGCTGGCAATACTTACGTTCACTGCTTTATGGACGGTCGTGATACTGACCCCAAGAGCGGTAAGGGCTTTATCAGCCAGTTGCAGGGAGTATGCGATGAGAATGGGGCACATATTGCAAGCATCATTGGCCGCTTCTACGCAATGGATCGTGATAAGCGTTGGAATCGCGTAAAGATTGCTTACGACCAATTGGTTGAAGGCAAGGGACGCCAAGTAACTGATATGGTAGAAGGCGTACAAAGTTGTTACGATACTGACTCTGAGGAGCACAAGAATACGGACGAGTTTATGGAACCCCTCGTTAACGCTAACGTTGACGGACGTATTAAAGAAGGCGATGTTGTCATCTTCTTCAACTATCGCAACGACCGCGCAAAGGAACTTACCATTGTGCTTACACAACAAGATATGCCTGAAGAGGGAATGCACACCATTCCTGGTTTGCAATACTACTGCATGACTCCTTATGATGCTTCATTTAAGGGTGTTCACATCCTCTTCCCGAAGGAGAACGTACAGGACACGTTAGGTGAATACCTCGCAAGCAAGGGCTTGAAGCAACTCCATACAGCTGAAACTGAGAAGTACGCTCACGTAACGTTCTTCTTCAATGGTGGTCGCGAAACTCCTTACGAAGGTGAAGATCGCATCTTGGTAGCTTCTCCTAAAGTTGCTACTTATGATCTCAAACCTGAAATGTCAGCTTACGAAGTGAAGGACAAACTCGTCGCTGCTATTAAGGAGAATAAGTATGACTTTATCGTAGTAAACTTCGCTAATGGTGACATGGTAGGCCACACAGGTGTTTACGAAGCCATCGAAAAGGCTGTCGTAGCTGTTGACGCTTGCGTAAAGGACGTTGTAACTGCTGCTAACGAAGTAGGTTACGAAACAGTAATCATTGCTGACCACGGTAATGCTGATAACGCTGAAAACGAAGACGGCACTCCCAACACCGCTCACTCTCTCAACCCCGTTCCCTTCATTTACGTGACAGAGAACAAGCAGGCTAAGGTAAAGGATGGTGTGTTGGCCGATGTTGCTCCTTCTATCCTTCACATTATGGGATTGGAACAACCAGCCGATATGACTGGTACCGACCTTATTGAGGACTAAAACGCTTAAGGATATAAACTTGGTTTATTAGCATTTATAATGTAAGCCCACTTCTATCGTTAGATGGAAGTGGGCTTTTAACGTGAATAGACATTAACGCATAATAATGTGTTAACATAAAAGCGCGAAGAGCAAATACACTCTTCGCGCTTTTACGTTTGTTATAATGATGTACTTAATTAGAACATCTTTTCGGGATAAGCACCTTCGTCAGAAAGCTTTTGGAACTTTTCAACTACGCCTGGACGATCCTCAGGGTAAGTTACGCCGAACCACTTAGAAGTAGTGTCGAGCACTTCGCAAGTAGCTTGACCCGTCTTAATCAAATGATCAACCATCAAAGGAATGAAAAATTCGCTCTTGAGGTTTTCCATATTTTTGGGGTCAGAAAGGAAAGTCTTGAAATACTCATCACTGTGCTTAAAGTAGTCAGGAGTGAAGCCCCAGAAGTTCATTGATACGGGAGTGTTGTCAGGAATAGCTACCCATTCGCCATTATCATCGAGATATTTAACAACACCGTCGAAACGCTGAATCTTTGTGCGTTCAACAACAGAAGTGAGGTGATGATTGGCATCATTTTCGCAAACGCCACGGCTTACCGTACCGCTATCAGAAAGTGTATTGCCTACACGGAAGCCGACCATAGCGTACTTGCCTGTGCTGCCTTCAGGAAGTTCAGAGAGCCACTTTCCCATTACCTTGAATGCGTCACGATCGTAGAAGTCATCACAATTCAACACAGCGAAGGGTTCGTTAATAACGCTTTCGCCCATCATCAAGGCGTGGTTGGTACCCCAAGGCTTAGTACGACCTTCGGGGCAAGTGAAACCTTCGGGCAGTGCGTCGAGGGCTTGGAATACGAGTTCGCAAGGAATGTGACCTTCATATTTAGACAATACGATGCGACGGAAGTCTTCTTCAAAATCCTTACGGATAACGAATACCAACTTGCCGAATCCAGCTTGAATAGCATCGTAGATAGAGTAGTCCATAATGGTTTCACCATGAGGACCAAGTTCGTCCAATTGCTTCAAACCGCCATAGCGGCTACCCATTCCTGCTGCCAGGAGAAAGAGAGTAGGTTTCATTTTAGTAATAGTTATATATAGTTTGTTAGATGTTTATTCAAAGTTATTCATAGCAATAGTTTATTACCTTTGCTATAATGACATTGCAAATTTACTAATTATTTTTTAATGTAACACACGCTTTATATTATAATTGTATAAAGCCGCGATAGTTTATTGGTACAAGAAAGTGGCTAAAGGCTAACATACAAACTGCAATTTATCGAAAAGACATCAATGAACATTAAGGCGCGCTTCGCGCTTTGACTTTTAAACATTAATGCTTCATTAATCGATCATTAATCTTTTTCATTAATCTATTCACTTACTGCTGAATCTAACATAAATTTTGCTTTTGTGCAGCAGAATAGCGCAAAAGTGGAAAAGTTTTTTCAAAATAGGAAACAATAGTCGTTTCTAATCACATAAACATGTAACAAGGAAAGTGCAATGGCTCTTTTCTTGGTTCTAACTCCTGATGAACGTAAGGAGCTGATAGAAAACTTTCGAGTGCGAAAAATATAAATAGCTTCCTGCTTTTACCCAATCAATACTGAGAGGGTATAGCATAGAGAATTTTGTAAAAGAACAAAATGAAATAAAGAAACTCATGATTTCGGAATTAAATCCTGTTCATTACATTTCAGCATTAAGTGATAATGATATTAAAAAAGTTCTCCATAATTACTCTGAAGTTTTGGTGAAATAAATGTATTTCCTAAACTCTCCCTTTTGGGCAAACCTTTTTTTCAGCTACCATGCATACAGAATGTCTTGCCATGCGCATGGCGGCTTTCTTTTGCCCAATAATAAAGCACCTTCGCATTTCTGCAAAGGTGCTTTATTACTTATTATGTCAAAGCGTGATATTATTTCACGAACTCTTTTTTTACTGTGCCATCGCTATACTTCACGAGGTTAATGCCTTTTATAGGTGCGGTCAATCTTTGACCATTTACAGCATAACGAGCGGTCTCTAGAGCCTTGGGAGTAGCAAGCGTATTGTGAATGCTTGTAGCATCGAACTCTACAATATTTTCAAAATAACCAAATTCTGATAACCAATATGCATCGTATGTCCCATTAGGGACGTAAGCGTGCAATTTTTTGAGTCGCAACCATCAAACGCACCAGTACCTATAGTAGGGACATCTTTAGCAAATACGTAAATTGATTTTAAGCCTTTGCACTCACTGAAGGCCCTTTCTCCAATCTCAGTCACGCTTGATGGAATATTTACACTTGTCAAAGAAGTGCATGAGAAGAAGGCACCCCCACCAATCTCTGTCACGCTTGATGGAATATTTACACTTGTCAAAGAACTGCAATCATCGAAGGCCCAGTCTCCAATCTCGGTCACGCTTGATGGAATATTTACACTTGTCAAAGAACTGCAACCACTGAAGGCATACCAACCAATTATATCGTTGGAAGTAGTGCAGTGATAACCATTATCATCATAATAATAACCTCCTTCTACAATCCTTGCTTCTGACAAGTCTAATATCGAAAGATTACCAGAAGTGCTATTTCCTTTTACGTCACTACCAGCCATCTCACGTATAAAGCGCAAATCGGTGCCATTTATCTCACCGATTATCTTTAAGTTCGTAATAAGATCCTTCTTGCTATTCGCAATCTTGTTAGGCAATGTGCCTGCCTCAGTTAGATTGAGTGTGATTTGCTTGGTAATCAAGTTTTCATCTGCTGCATAGCTCGCAAAGCAATTTAGTAACAGGAACATGAGTACCATGAATTGTTTGTTGAATGTAAATTTTTTCATAATGTTTTTTTTAATTGAGTCGTTCTTTCAAAAGGAATAGCCAAGATTACCTTGTTAGGCTTGTTTGACTTTTCTGCGCAAATTTATACATTTTTCTTTAACTTATCTCACAAATTTAAAAGAATATTGCTTTTGCAAAGTCCTCTATTTCCATGCAACTGCCGAGTTTCCGTTGATTGACCTTTTTTTGTTCTCCAAAGCCCTCCCATTCGGGTACTCTTTTCTTTTAGCCGCCGTGCGCATTGGCTCTCTTGCTGTGCGCATGGCGGCTTTTTCGTGCACTTGGGTGTGGAGGAGTGGGAGAGGTGAACTACATGAGTAGTGGTTAGATGCAGGGGCAGAAGCAAGGCGCCTTGCTTCCGCAATTTCGTGACACGGCAAAGGCACTTCTACAAAGCTTCGGACAGCCGTTGTATGGTCCGCTTATAAATTTGTTAGATAAGGAAAAAATCTCGAACTAAGCCGCAGCAAAGGTGGAGAACGCTATTAAGCGTTTTGATGCTTGGACACACCTTGTCACAATGGTACGATTGACATTAATGTAATATGTTAACCTTTTTAGTTTGCTAAACAACTTGGAGAAGTCTTCTTGAAAAGGCCTCAATTTCTTCTCCCGAACCTTCGTAAATCTTAGAGGGGGTGTATTGCACAAATAATAAGCTCAACCGCCTAAAATCAGCGGTTGAGCCTAACAAATATGCGCTTTTTGAGTTTTATCGGACACCAATAAATAAAAATCTATACATGCGGCTGATTATTTAAGTTTGTCATACTCTTCGTCGGTAACGGGTTCCATCCATTCATTGGAAGCGTTTTCGCCTGCAATCTCGAATGCAAGGTGAGAGAACCAGCTGTCGGCTGCCGCACCATGCCAGTGCTTTACATTGGCCGGAATGTGGATGACCGTTCCGGGCAAAATCTCTATCGCAGGTTTGCCCTCTTCCTGATACCAGCCGCGCCCGGCCACACCGATAAGCATCTGTCCACCGCCTTTCGTGGCTTTATGGATGTGCCAGTTGTTGCGGCAGCGAGGCTCG
>ENA-ORMS01002222-ORMS01002222.1-human-gut-metagenome-genome-assembly--contig:-NODE-2222-length-14282-cov-3.248401_pt1 | contig 14282 bp, 16 predicted proteins | sample MGYA00242104_ERZ508997 | MGnify/ENA primary metagenome ERZ508997 (study PRJEB26280, sample SAMEA2338704) | human gut metagenome | biome: human gut; feature: human-associated habitat; material: faeces... | reverse complement strand
TGATCGATAGGATTTGACCATCATCAACGAAACTGTAATCTCGGTTACGGACCAAATCAGCTTGCGGACGAGTAAAGAATATCGGTTTCCAAAGCCATTCCAATGTCTTAGTGATGCGTTGCCAGTTGCCATTCTCATCCTTATATCTGTAAGGATTTTGGAAGAGCTGTTGCTTAACAGTTTTGTATCTGGCAATCGTCGTCTTGATAGAAGACTGAGCCAGCTGCGATTTTAGACCGAACTGGCTGCGAAGGTCACTATACAGCTCTTTGTTAAGGCTTTGGTAAGCCATGTTGAATTGATTATCGAAGATATACTGCGACACGAAGTTACAAGCCTGACGATATTGTTCAGTCATCTGGCGAAACATAGTTTCCTGTTCAGGAGTAACGTGTACACGAAGTTTTATTGTTTTAGTTAGGTTAGACATTTTTTCACCTGCCTTTCTGAAATGCATATTACTTCATCAAAAATATTATAACATAATTTTTGCTGAAATTCTACTGCTTTATATTGAAAGGAGGATTAGCGGCTCCTCCCATGATTAAAATCATGGGTTTCCGCCGCGATAAAGTTTAAATGAAGAGAGCCGAAGGGAAGGCCGAGGTGGTATAAATGCTGAACAAGATGCAACAGTATATGATTGAAGCCCTGATGATGAGTTTCCTGATCCTGTTCCTGCTCTGGGCAATCGGATATGTCTGTAATGCCGTTTATGGTATGCATTTCGAATTGCAGAGCTGCTGGGGAGGATTCCAGGCAATCGGTGGCGCCGGCACATTGGCTGCAATCAAATACATCATGGATTCCTGGAAGAACAGTCCGAATGGCGAAAGTCCGATGACAACGATCGCCAGTGCCGTCATCCCGAACGGCGAAAGAAAAGCTTAACGAAATACAAAATCCTGACAAGAAGAGAGATACAAAAATGGAACGCAGTCTGAAACACGAATTATGATTACTTCAGAACAAATTACCGAAGGCTTGGAAATACATCAAAGAAAAGAACGGATGTTGCCCGCCTACTGTTGCGTCTCTGACAGACGATGAGATGGACGTAGTCTGCTTCAATGGCTGCAACCTCTGTTGGGAAGAATATTTCAAGAATGATTTTGCTGAAATCAAAGGAGCATGTGAAGAATGAAAGTTTATCTAAATCCTGGCCATGACCAGCTGCATGATTCTGGAGCAGTCAATCCGAACAACGGTCTTCGTGAAGCCGATGTCGTTGCTCAGGTGGGCGAGCTCGTCAAAGGGTATCTCGAGGCAGCTGGCTGCGAGGTCATGATGCGTCAGAGTGACAACCTCTGTTGGGACAGCAGCTATGCAGACCGTCAGGATGCTGCTGTATGCCCGGAAGCAAATGACTGGGGCGCAGACATCTTTGTCTCGCTGCACTGCAACGCCGCCAATACTTATGCGCAGGGTACGGAAGTCGAGATCTATAGCGCTGGTACGAAATCCGAGCAGCTTGCTACGTGCATCCAGAACCAAATCATTAATAGCCTTGGCACAGTAGACCGTGGTGTCAAAGAGATGCCGTACCTTCTCGTCCTCAAGCATACGGCTATGCCTGCAGCTCTTGTAGAGCTTGCCTTTATTGACAATGATGAAGACTGCGCTCTTTTACAGACTCGCATGGATGAGTTTGCTGCAGCTGTTGCACGCGGCATTACGGATTATGAACTGCTCTGAAAGGATGCTGTTAAGATGAGTGTCTATGATCTTTCGAAGTATCAACCGGCAGGACGCATCGAAGCGCTCGTGAATAGCGGTAAGTGCGATGGCGTCATTCTCAAGCTTGGTGAACGGAAAGAAACAACAGGCGAGATCGAATTTGATCCGATGTTCATCACGCATGTCAACGAAGCGGTTCGATTCAATCTACCGTATGGCATCTACATCATGAGCCGTGCGAATAATGCAGAAGAGATGCTACAAGAAGCGCAGTGGGTCAATGACCGCATCTACGAACTCCTGAATTCCCGACTGCCTGCACTCGGCGTCTGGATTGACCTGGAGCGTCCAGAGGTCCAGCGTGATGATGTATGGGAAGACACGCATTATGTAATCCAGCAGATGCGCTCCTGGTGGACAACGGACCGCGTCGGCATCTATGCAAGCCGGAGTTATTTCACGGGCCGTCTGGATCTTGATGCGATAGCCGTCGAAAAGATTCCTGTTTGGACAGCAGATTATCATAGCGATTATGATATCCTGAAGACAGATTATCCAGATCTTCGAGTTGTCCTATGGCAGTTCACGACGAACGGCAACACGCAGGACGAGAACGTCTGGTACGGTTTCTAATAGCAAAGCACCCGTTCGGGTGCTTTCTTTCTATAAATAAATAAAAGAGGTGATTCTTATGTATATTGAAATCAAGAAATTCTATGCAGTATGCGTGCTTATTCTTGTTCTTATTATCGGTGGCATCTGGTATTATCTGCATCAAGAAAAAGCCCCGGAAATCGTGTCTGTCCCGAATACAACAACACAAGATATCCGTCCAGTATTCCCGAAAGAATCTGAGAGTACTGTAAAGGACATCAGCCATCAAATTACGCGCGTAAAAGAAATAGAAGTACCAAAATATAAATATTATACAATCACGCAGGAAGCTGCTGATGCGCAGGCTGAGACTATCGCAAAAAAGCAGAAAGCCGATAAGGTCATCAAAGAGACAAACGTTGTTGCTGTAAAAGATGCAGCAGGAAAGGACACGGAACAATCTGTCATCGAGAATGCATACTATGGTATTAATCTTGACCGTAAACACAAGATCAAGATTGGCGGCGCAAGCATTGATGGTATAACATATTTGAGTGCCGGCTATCAAAACCGTGATATTGATTATAAAGCATATTATTCTCCTGAAAAGAAAGTTGCTGGACTCGGCGTTGACGTGACTATCGCTAAATGGTAAAAATAAAAAGGGTAGCTGTAATAGCTACCCTTTTTATACTAATCCTGACTGAAGTGAGAAGATTCCTGACCGTATTTTAATTGAGAATAGTCAATAACTTCCGATAATAATAATTTATCGGAAGTATTAATTTTATTTATATTTTAGAGTACGCACGCAAAAACGACCTCTCAGATTGCGCTGTAAGACCCTTCCATTTTATCATGCAATAGATTTATTGCGCAGGAAACAGGCGCTCTCAAAGAGGCTCCTGCGGCTTCTGACGGCATATCTCTGATATTGACCTATTATAAGATCATTTTGTGAATTTTAGATAGGCCCGCAGATCTTTTTTGATGCAGGCATTCCTTTGTCAAGTTGCAAAAGACATTATTGAACGACGAAATTGTAGCTATGGCGTAATCGTCATCTTCTCAGTGATTTGCTAGTTAGCTGTTGCCTTCGTTTTTAGCTGTGGATAAATTTCTTCTTTTTAGTTTCCATAATTCCCCTTATCTGCTATAAAGAATCCAACAAAAATAGCCGCCCTTGCCGGAGCGGCTATTCATAAATTCTGATCAAATTTCAGAATATCGAACGATTTGTTGGATGGCATGCAGCAGGATCAAGAGCATTTGTATATCGCTTGGACATGCGCTGCTGAACATGCGCATAGCGGGCCGCCATCTTCGGGTCTCTCTGCCGAAGCGTCTCCTGTACGATGCGGAGATCTTTTGTTACAGCATACAGATTCGTGCCGCAGCTGTGCCGGAAAACGTGGCAGCTGATTCCCTTCGCTTTATAGTTTGTCAAGCGCAGCGCCTTGTTCATGACGGTACGGATACCGTTACGCGTGATCCTCTTATGATATTTGCGGTGTGAGTTCGAAATGAATGTCGGCGTCAGCAGCCCCTCTTTTTTTGGCTCAGGACGGCAGACAATATATTCCTTCATTATATTCATTGTAGACTCAGACGGATAAATGACGCCATCGTGTCCTTTGCCTCGGATATGGATCGTCTGCATGGTCCAGTCGATATCCTCATCGTTCATACGCATCAGCTCTACGTTACGTAGACCCTCTACACTCATCAAATAGAGCATAGCCCGGTTACGCGTTCGTATGAAATCGTTCTTTTCATCATCGAATGTCTTCAGGATTTCCTGCACCTGATCAACAGTAAAGAACTTGAACTCCTCATCCAGTCGGTATGGCTGTGACACATGGATATAAGCACAAGGATTCTCCTTTATCAGTCCGATCCGTTTTGCCACCATGAAGAAAGCGCGAATTGCTATTAGAGACAGGGCTACTGTTGAGTCTTTGTGCGAGTTGATCAAGCTATCCATATAGATACGCATCTGATAGTCGTGCATCGTAAGCGGATGACGTTGATTCTCTCTACACCAGTCGATGAACAGACTGATCCTGCGATGATACGTATGGAGCGTATCTGGGCGCGGCCTCCCCTTCGAGATGTAACGAGGAAGGAATTCCATATAGTGCTGAACATAGTAATTTGGCGTGATCGCTTCCGTATCCATGATCTTAATAGCGCCTTGTGCTGCTGGAACGATATTGTTTTCCATACAATTTCCCTCCTCTACCAGTAGACATCTTTATCTTTCATTATAGCACGGATGGATTCTCTTGTCGAAATCTTGCAAGAAGAAAATATTCGTGCTATGATAAACATGTAGCGCTACAGGATACAGTTCAAACGACACATGAAAAAGGAGAGTGCATTATTATGTTATGCCCAAAATGCAGTTCTAATCATGTGGCACGTACATTTGATGATGACACGACGATTGATATTGCTTTTCGTTGCCACGATTGCGGATTCGAGTATTCTATTCCAGCTGTTCCAGATCTAGAGATGGGGAGTCATTATGACCAAGAATGCAATGATGGACCGACTTCTAGCCGCATCTCAAGTCGTACTTGAGATGACGGACAATCGAGACGGTGAAATGCTATTCTTGTATAAGCTCCGTATCCAGAGATACCAGTATGGGCTGCGCGGCCTCCCCGTCACTGAGATTGAGATGGCCTTGAAGCGAGAGAATGATAATTGGCTCCGCTGGGCCGTCCCCGCAGGAAGAGATAGTTATGACCGCAAAGCCTGGGATCGTATCTTCAAGAGCCGTAGTGAGGAAGATATTCTCTACTATTTGAAGCACATATACGAGAAGCTTACAATGATAGCAGAACTGCGTGGCCTAACTCATTTCAGGGGACAGGTATTTCAGCTGCCGACGGGTACGCATTAATAAAAAATAAAAGGAGACTACTTTTTACGTAGTCTCCTTTTAGTATGCTCAGAAAAAATTGCAATCTTTAACTTTCATCCTCTTCTGGCTCGATGATCCATTCGTTACGCATAAGATCGCGAATGCCGTCACGCGTTACAGCAATAATGGGTTTGTCATTGATGTAGATATGGGCGTAGTCAGCGGCGGCCGGGAGATCCATACGTTTAGCATACTCAATAAGATCATCTTCTTTGATCGACTCGCGTAGTTCTTCGATCTCCGGTACTTCGGCCGATGCAATGTCGCTCTCATAATACTTAACGACGGCTTTCACTGGATAATATTCAATTTTTTTTAAATAAAGGGAGATGCTTTCTGCTTCTTTCCTACTGCAAACATGGTCTTTGCATCCACGGTTAAGCAAGATGCAGAAGTCATCGCCTAAACGATCGCACATCTCCTTAAATGAGGAAGCGCGAACTTCGCCGTATCCGTCCTTGTACTTCTCTAACCATGCGTCACGCTCTTCACAACTCTTAAAAGAGAGCCCTTCCGGCGTGCCGTTGCCTATTCCTCTCTGCCAATTTCGGCATAGAAAAGATCTTCTTTCCTTACGTACGTGTATTCCTTTTCCATATCGACAATCTCATCTTGTGCTTTTGCATATCCCATCATATACACCTCCGGGCTTTACCACTGTAGTTCTTATCTTCTATTGTAATGCACAAATCAAGAAAAAGGCTACCTTCTCTCGAAAGAGTAAGGTAGCCTTTGCTTATGCAATACCGTCCCACTTGAATGTCTGATGAACTGCTGCTGTTGATACTTCATTGAATAATGTCAATGCATTTGTATCCGATATAACATCAGCTTCGGGATTATCTCCATGCCCGAATTCGAGATGCAGGTGAACCGGGTATGTATCTGGGCCATTGGCGCCCGTACCACCTGTAAGCGCGATGATGTCGCCCTTATTGACCTGTTGTCCTTTCTGCACTTTGACTTCACTGCAATGCAAATATCTTGCATAAGTGCCATCGCCATGCGCGATATTAATAGCATTGCAAGCGCTGCCCCATCCATCACCGGCAGCTGTAACTGTGCCGGAATGGATTGCACGGATTGGCACAAAGTTACCAGCACCTGTCGCCAAGTCGACACCACGATGAATGTGAGTGCTTCGAGGCTCTCCATATGCGCCAGAATACTCAACGCCATCACAGGACTTCAGATCCTCTTCTGTGTACGGGAATGCATAGTCCGCTGTATCGTAACGGCTGCCACGAATATATTTCTCCAATGACTTATAGAGATATACAACGCGAGCAAACAGCGCTGCATCTTCCTCACTCTTACCATTCTCTTTTGCATTGTAGATAAGAGCTGGAGCATATTCTACCCAGAGCCATTCTTCCATTTTAGAAGTATCCAGCTTCGGCAGATCCTTTGCACTAGCATCATAGTGTGAAGAAGCAGAAGAGCTACTGCTATTATCACTTCCGCTGGAAGAAGCCGCGCACTTGCCGACCTCCTCGATCTTATGGATCTTGTCGCCTTCACCACGGATTGCATTGTTGCCGCAGGCAATACCGGAGACAATCAGGCCGACGTTCTTGACGCCAAGACCGCCAAGCATATCAGCGTACTTGGTTACAACTTCTGCAATATCCATCTTCGTAAGGAAATGGATGCAGGCAACCACAAGTGTATCAATAGATTGACTTCCTACTGCCTGGCGCGCCTGATCGATAATGCCGCTTTTAATAGCGGAGATGGCTTCGTCTGCATTTTGAGCACTCTGTGTAGCAGTCTGCAGCAATCCCTTGAGATCTTCTCTAGAATTGCTTTGCATGGCCTGGTACTCTTTGTCAATGATAGACTGCGAAGAGTTTGTTGCTGCAGTAAGGATTGAACCAGATTCAATCTCATCTTTCGGGAAAGAAGCAAGACGCTGCAGATTCGAACCGTCATCATTGATTGACTGACGCCAGTTGATATGGCATTTCTGATCCTCTTTGGCAACTGGCTGCCAATTCATCTTGATGCCTTCGCCCCATACTTCTTCGAAGCCGACATCATCAGCCGCCCGCGTCAGCACTTCTGAAAGATCGTATTCGCCGCGTTCTTTCGCCTTAATGAAACGTTCGGTTCTAGCAAGATCAACATAATCATCCATATCGGCATAGCCCATCTGGTTATCATCAAGGATTGCTGCGACATTTGCGCCAAGATCATTCATAATTTCATAAACTTGCAATTTGTTATCGATAGGCTGTTTATCCTATCTTCTGGAGCATTACGCTCATTTTAACGGTTGGTCAATTCCAACCCAGTTCAGAGTAGCTTTTTACGTGATTCTTTAAAGAATTTCTTTCACAACGTAGGGCGGCCTCTTGGAGGATTATTTCACCTCTACTCGTTGCCCCTGGCCAAGCGAGTTCGCTTGCGATTCATGTCACCACAAACCGTCTAGTTTAGTCTCTAGAGCCTTCGGTTCTGGTTGCCTGCTTTATAGCTTTACGGTTTCCCAGCTTAATTCCACCCTCATTATCTTAAGACTTCTGTGAACTTGTCTTAAGACGGCCATTTATCATTTCAAATTTTTCCTTTTTACGATTGAGATAAATTGTAGCATTTTTGTATAAAAACTTATATATTTTATTCAATTGAGAATTCCCTCCTAGAGCAAGCGTTTTTATTTTTTGCGAGGAAGTATTTTCGAATAAAACATTATTTTTCTTATCGATATTATCAAATAAAATGTTTTTATACTCAGTGATAAAATTAATATTTCCAACTACAGTAAAGCGGTTGACACCATTGATGTTGTTTCTAAGATATACACACCCGTCTCCATCAAAATACCCACGCATAAAATGATGTTGCATTTTTTTAGGTACTTGATTAACTGTAGGAAATCTTAATGTAAAAGTCTTTTTAGCTGTGCAGCCTAATCTTTGTAAATCATTCACCATTTTTACGGAATTTACATATGCTTGATAAGAATTTACATCTTTTCTATATCGTAATTTTTTATCATACGCTTCAATTGCCGTTAAAAATTTATTGATATGTTCTTTATCGTTAGCCTGTAACTCTATTTTTACACATTTAGACGTTATACATCCATCTGCATACAAAAAACCAAGCCAATAAGCTTTTTCTTCTGTATCAATAACTTCAAAGAATTTCTCATTAAGATTATATTTCCTATGACGAATTAAATTATCTTTTTCAATATCAATAGAATATTGTGTTGGAGTATTATCAATATAATTGTGAACAGTATACTCTACCGTTGTATGTCCTATATTGATCTCTTTTGCAATATCTCTAAAAGACATTCCAGCTTTATATAGCTTTATAATTTTTTCGTTTCTATTAATTTTATCCTGATTAAGTCTGTTTTTAGCTTTTCTTTCATCATAGATTTCATATTTTTTCAAAACTCTTGTGACAGTATGCCTATCTATGGAAAGTTCTTTTGCAATTTCACCTACCAATTTATTCTGTTTATACATAGAACAAATTTGTTTATCTCGAATCTCTTTATTGTTAGCCATATCTTGCACCTCAAATAAAATTATACTTAAAAACTTTATTACTGGCAAGATATACTTGTACAATCTTTGGTCAAAAAATTAAAATGATAAGTTTACCATATACAGGTTCGTATCTTGTGCAGTTCATGCACTGATCAATCTGTACCAATTCACCATCAGAAATACGGTCATCGTGCATACATCTTATACATCTATATTTTTGAAACTCATTGTTATTATCCTGTAGCTTTTTATCTACAGCTCTGGAGCTTTCGCTCATTTTCATCGATCAGTCGTTTCTGATCCAGGATAGCGTAACTTTTTACGTGGACTTTATATTCCAAAAATCTTTTCCTCGTAACGTAGAACGGCCTCGTGGGAGATTATATCTTTTCACTCCTACGCGTTGCCCCTGACCGAACAAGCAAGTTCGCGACTTATGTTACCACAAGTTCGTCCAATTTTTATTGGAGCCTTCGGTTCTGATTAGGGGCAATCTTTTTATAGATTGCTACCCCTTCCAGCTTTATTCCGTTCTCATTATCCTGGGATTTCTACGAGCTCATCTCCAGGACGCCTTATTAATTCTTCAAATTTCTCTTTCTTTCTATTTAAGAAAATGGTTGCATCTTTATTACCTTATACTTTATTCATTTGTCAAGAGAAATTTTGAATTAAGTGTTAAGCAGTAGTACCGCCCCAATACTGACAATTTATGTGTACGCGAGAACCGAGACGGAAGATATAACGCATCAATGTCGCCGTGATATTCTCCAGATGGATCAATCGTTTTTCTGCTGTATCGCTGCAGATCATAGCAGCTGCTGCAGCTGCCTCTGCGTGTATGTGCGTCGTAACCTGATGAATCTTGACATCCGGCTTATGCGCCTCGAGCTCCTCAATCTTCAAGTCGACTGGGTATGGGTCTTTGTTGTTCGGGAACTTGCCAGGATTTGGCTTTTTGACATCTTCTTCATAATCCGTCGGATCGAGAAGATGCTGACGCTGCTGCACGAGTTCTGCGTTACCGAGGATTGCATCCATCTCGATGCCGCCTACAGTCATGCGCATCTGATCTGCCGTGACATCATTGCCAGGACCGTACAGCGCCTCGTTGATTCGATTTGCCGCTTCCTGACGTTTCTCCTCTTTCTCCTTGACCTCGATGCGCGCCTGCTTCAGCGCTTCTTCTTTCTTTTTCTCGTAAGCTTTTTTCGCTTCTTCCAGAGCCTTATCATCTTCATAGTATTTGCCATCGACGACACGCTCTGGATGCTCTTTCATCTTAGACTCATTGTACTGATCGACAACATTGGACTGGGCCTGTCCGTCCTTCTTCTCTTGCTTTGCCGTATCAGTCTTAGTCTCTTCTTGCTTCTGTTCCTCTGCCAATTATGATTCCCCTTGCTGCTTGGCTTCTGTTTCGGAAGAAGATGTGGTCTCTTCTTTCTTCACTTCAGAACTGCCGGCTTCTTTACTAGCCGTTTCATCCTTCTTATCAGTAGACTTCTTCTCGACCTTAGCCTTACGCTTCTTCTCTTTCTCCAGGTGATCCTGGAGTGTCTTCTTGAGTGTTGCATCACCAGCATAATAGATGCCTTCGAGGAATTTTGAGCCGTCATCTTCCTTGGCGGCTTGTTCATAGAGCGCAAGGCACTGTTTGTATGTTTCTTCAGTTCCATCAAAGCCATGGCCATTATCGACAAGCCATTTTGTGAACTGTTCGTCTTTGAATTTTGCGAAATCCTCTGCGTCTTTTTTGTCTCGAGAGATTTCAAGGCTATTAATACCGGCCTGCTTATTACGATACTCTTCCTCAGCCTGCTTATTCGCCGCAACAATCGTAGCGTCAAGAACCCATTCTGGAACAGTATCCGACACAGTAATGAGATCTGGATATACTGGTTCGCATGGCATTGTCTTATCAAGAGGCAATTTTGTCAAAGTAACCATATCGCCCATCTGATTTCGTTTGAATCCAAGACCAGCGATGCCGAGTGTGCTTCCACCGCCGCCGCCCGAGACGTGGCTGGATGTCATGACACCCTTTCCCTGCTTTTCGAAGATCTCACGAGAATCTGAAATGCGGTTACCGCTTACACCACAGCCTTCAAAATCATCAGACCAAATCTGTGCGGCTTCTTCTGGCGTATTGGCAGCAGCTACCTTTGTCCAGCAACCACGTTCCTGCGCCTCTTTTTCCATGAATTCAAGCTGTGTCTCAAGATCACCAGAATGTTTTCCCTTTGCAGCTGCAAAAGCAACAAGATTCTTAGAGCGAGATCCTGTCCATTGGCAAAGACCATAACCAACTGCACCTTCTGGACCGTCATAACTTGACGCAGGGCAGTCATCAGCAAGCTCGCCGCCCTGGATGATACGTGGTTCAAAACCAGACTCCTGTTTCATGTTGCCCATGATACCAGCAGCAGCCTGATTTGACATACCTTGTCCTACCAGCCAGTTCCATATCTGTTCAGCATTATCCGAACCTTTTAATGGCATCAGGAATTCACCTCTCTCTCATAGTTCTGGGAATCCTGTCCGAACACCTTGCGATCAAGAATCGATGATTCGAACAATTCCTGTTCAGCCTTCTTCAGCTCATCCTGATACTCTTTCTGACTCGTAGCATTATTGAGCGTCGTATAATCGAAGCTGTCTTCCTTTCTTTTCTTCTTCAAGTCATGATAGTATTTTGCGCTGACGATGAGACCATCCTCGTCGTCCTCGTAGTAGAAGTCGCCATACATCATGATCTCGTCTGATACATGGCAACGCAAGAATTCATTGAAATGCGTGATACGTTTTAGATACAGCATTATTCTGGAAGCTTGCGGACATCCTGCAGATAGAAATGATATCGCCACTTAGAATTCGACGGGTCGTTCGGATCCGTGAAGAACAGATTGTATACAAAAATATGATTATCACGACTCAGGAGATATGCACTGGGGAACCAATCGCGCCCTTGCGCATGGATGATCTTCTCAACACTGGCATGGTATTTATTCTTGATACGCTTCCTTACGGCCTCCGTATCTCCCCAGTACTGGAAGTCAATCAGCTTGTCTTCCAGCGACAACATTTCAATAAAATGGGAAACTCGCACAAGCACCCTCCTTTCTATTGTACTCATTTACCATATTACGAACTGGGACCTGTTTTATCACGTTAATCATTTATTTAACTAACTTCTCTTCTTGATCTTTCTTCTGTTCAAAGTAGAAAAGCTCATATTTCCTATCAAAATCGCAACTACGATCTTTTCTGCATTTGACGAATCGATATTCTTCTTCGTCTGATTCTTCAAATACAATATTGAGGTCTTCTCCACAATCTCTACAATTGCATGCAAAATCCTCAACACCAAGCTCATCGACATTTTTGATAATCATTTGTCTATCATCAAGAATGTCTGAGCAATGCCCATTATCGTCTAATCTTATGCTGACAATAGGAGAAGCAAAAACTGCAATATTGCTACTTCCACAATACGGGCAACAATGATTTTTATTCGTAATATTATTCTTTGTCGTAAAATCCATTTTATTTTCCTTCTTCCAATTTTTTATATTTTACAAGTCGATCAGAGTTCTGTAAAATCCTGATAAAAAACATCAGGATTCTGAGAGCTCTGATCAGAGTACTTTTAAAAGGAGCATTGGGTTTTTATGAATCGCTACAGTTGTTGCATCGGCATCAAAAAGATGCTTTCCGCGCTTCTTACTCTCCATATAATGTTTATGATAATTGAGATGTCGATACGGCTGCATTTTTTCTGCCATCGTCGGACCGATATGCACAGCTTCGGATTTACGGCTGGCAACCGAAGTCTTCTCGAATACCTGAACATCAACAGTCTCTTTGATGCCGTCCGTGACAGAGGAAGCGATCTTCGTCAGCATATCCGTGCTGTCACTCATCGCATTGAGACCTTCCTCGCTGAATTTACCTTCGATCGCCATCGAAGCCTTCTGCTTGCTTGCCATCAGGGAGAGCGTCTGTTCCTGCACGGTATCCTTGTAGAACATGAAATAGACTTCAACATCATGCTCCTGCGAGAGTCGCCAGGAACGACGACTGGACTGACGCATCGTGAAGAGATTGTATCCAATCTGATAATAGATGATCGTCGTGAAATCCAGAAGATCCAGACCCGTTTCGACAAGCGTCGGATTGCAGATCAAGACATCGATTTTATCGCGTTCCAACTTCTGGCGGATCCACTCCTCACGATCTTTTGCCTTAATAGCCGCCGTCATGGTTGTCGCTTTGATATCATTATCCTTCAGCATATCCTTGATACGCTTCATAACCACAGTACGGTTTGTCCAGTGGCAATAGATCAGAACTTTCTCACCGGCTTCTTTCTTTGCCTTAACAATCTCCAGTAGTTTCTCCTCTTTCGGGAAGACCTGATCTGAATCCATATCCATTGGCATAGCAATCGTATCTCCAGTCTTTGGATCGATGACTGCTGGCTGATCGAATGGCTGATCTGGATAAACGGCAAGCGCCTGTACCATCTGCGCCATATAACGCATGCCACCCTTATAGGCATTGCACTTATCCGAGTGGAATGTATTTGCCAGCATGTTGTATTTATTGCGCATTTCGAATGTCATATCGACTGGTACAGGGATTTCCTTGTATCCTGGGAGCCCCGATGCGATATCTTCCTGTGAGATGAATGCGGCATTCTCAAGCAGGAATTTCGTGAAGACAATCGGCGACACGCCCGGCAGGAACTTCGTTTTGGAAGCACCACGCTTCTTGCCCTGTGTCCCATCTTCCCATTCAAAGGAAGACTCTGTCTTAACTACACCGTACTCACGGGCAAACGTGTCTGGGCTATTATAATCGTAGCCTTCGCGCTTCATCTGACCGGCAAAGAGTCGATACAAGATATAGTAGATGCCAGAAGCATAACCATTCAGGAGTGTACCCGTAAGACCAAGCGTCTTCTTGGCGACAGAAGCAATATCACCGAGTGCTTCACCCTGTGCCGTATCGCCGCCCTTCATGAGATGAATTTCATCACAGATGAAGTAGTCAAGATACGGCTTCAGATAACGATGGATATATTTAGCGATCGGATACTTGCGCGGTGTGCGGACGATATTCTTCTCGTCTTCATCTGTTGCCACGAGCATAGCTTCGAGCCAGTTCTTGTCTTCCTTCTCAACGTCAACGCCAATATCGAGCTTGTTCTGGATGCGTTCGATCTCTTCTGGGACGCGAGCTTTCTCGATCCAGCCCATCGAAGTCTTGATCCATTCTTTAGCGTCATTACCGTTCTTATAGTCAACATCTTTCGTGAAGGCTTCCCAGAGCTTCGTATTGCAAGGGACTTCCTCATACATCATCGTATCAGGGTTCCATTTCCGTACGGTATTCATGCATACGGCATTGCGCGCATTCTTCTTCGCGAAGTCAAGCGCTTTTAAGCGATGCGATACCGGGAACTTATTTTTTCCATGCCCCTCATATGTGGTATAGAAGAGCGGCTTGCCGCAATGCGGGCAGGTATAAGCAGCATCATGATGATAATGCGATATCTTGCTCTCATTCCATAC
>ENA-ORMS01002216-ORMS01002216.1-human-gut-metagenome-genome-assembly--contig:-NODE-2216-length-14316-cov-6.491901_pt1 | contig 14316 bp, 24 predicted proteins | sample MGYA00242104_ERZ508997 | MGnify/ENA primary metagenome ERZ508997 (study PRJEB26280, sample SAMEA2338704) | human gut metagenome | biome: human gut; feature: human-associated habitat; material: faeces... | reverse complement strand
TTAATTTTTGTAGTAATCTTACATCATTAGATTTAAGTGGTTGGAATACTAGTAATGTAACTAGTATGGGTAATATGTTTAAAGGTTGCGATTCATTAAAGGAAATTAAAATGATTGGCTGTTCAGAAGATACAATAGGCAAGATTCGAACACAATTAGCAACTGATGGTATAACTAGAGATATAATCACAACAGAATAACTTATTTTATAGCCAAACTGAACTATTTATATAAAATATAACATTAATTTCAAAAAGAAATGACTAAGAAATTCATAAATCAGCATTTACTGTTCATTGTTGTCGTATTGGTTAGTATTCTTTCTACATTTTTAGCTGTAAATAAGTGTTCTAGCTCATTGGATGGAAATAAGATAATCGACAAGGAGATTGAGTATGTTGATTCAAACAAGACATATAACAAAATACATATGGATGCAGAGTTCAGTAAGCTCAAAAAAGAGAACAAAGAACTGTATGATTCTTTGAAGAAATCAAGGGATATCATTGATTATTTGGTTCAGTTTGACTATGAGAAATCATATTCTAGCGGAAAGGTAGAGACATCTAGCAAGAATGACAATGCTAGTGTCTCTATATCTCATGATTACGTATACGAAAGTGAGCCGAATGATTCTTTCGAATACAAGCTAACCATAAATTCCGAGAAGGAGCCTAACTACTATCAGCTCGATACCAAAATCAAGCAAAGGTTTACAATAGCAAACGAACATGATAAAGGGATGAATCATACGACAATAAAGGAAGACGGAAAAGGTGACATATCAAATGTGACGGTGTTCCACAAGAAAGAAAAGAAGAAATTCATTGATAGGTTTGCAGTAGGACCTAGCATAACCGTAGGATATGACCCATTAAACAAGAATATGGGATGTATGGTAGGAGTATCATTAACTTTTAATATTTTCAAATAAAAAATGGAAAGAAAAATATTCAGACTCACAGAAAGCGACTTGAGAACCATGATAAGGGAATCAATAAGCACTGTTATGGATGAGAGATTTGAGATAACTGACGAGAAACCTTATGATGATTTCGTTGCTGTGAACAATAACAAGCACCTTGTGATATTCGATGATGACTACAAGAACTTGCAAGACTTGATTGACGGAGTTAAGAGACATGAACTTCTCATACACGCTAGGAGAGTAGAAGACGGAAGTCTTGAAGACTTGAGATGGGGACTTGAACCTCAAAATGGAGAAGAGATAAGAAAATTCTATTCAGACTCATATGACTTTGACGATGAGGACGGAGAAGATAATGGATATGACTATGAGGGAAGATGCAAGGATTGCCCAGCTTATGTATTCGCTTCTGATGACTTATCTTGGTGCAAGGACTCAAGAAATGGCGTAGTTTTCGTAAGGTCCGACGGTTTCAGAAGAAAATCACCAACAACCATGTGTTATGGTGGAGAAGAAAATGATATGGATAAGTTCTATGACATAGAAGACGGAGAGTTTTCCGAACCATATGATGATTACACTGTACCAATTTACGTTGAGGCTGGAGACTATTTCTCTGACCAAGTTGCTGATGTCGTTGCGGTTCTCAATCTGAATGGAACTGTTCAATAAGAAATATTTTATCATTATAAATTAACGGAATTTCCCTACTAAACGCTTTGTTTGGTAGGGATTTCTTATTATATTATAATAATAATAAAACGTTTTTAAATAAAAATGATAGTAAGCTTACTTTTGCAACTGAAGGTATTCTTATTCATAATGGCTATATTGGTCGTCATATACGGAATACTTCACGTTGTCAGTGTATTCGCCCTACATAAGGGTCAGTTGATAGAATCACTAGGAAATGCCACGATTTTCGGAATGTCGTTATCGTATGTACTAACAATGCTAATATGCGGTTTTTAAAAGGAAAGGAGGATATGATAATGACTAAGAACAAGAAAACGCTGCAAGAGAGAATGGAATCAATGAGACCTTATTTCAAGGGTATTGAAATGTATAACGAGGCTCTCATAGTGAAGGTTGTATTTCCTAATAACTGGAAAGCGTATGACAGCCAAGACGGAAGGATAAAGGTAACGCCTTCTGAAAGCAATCCGAATGAATCGTTCTATTATGCGAATTCAGAAAACTCATCATATGATGACATATTCGACTTGATAGAGGAAACGATAAAGGCTAACCAAGACATAATCTTGAAGCTTGAACTGTTAAAGGACAAGATAGAAGAATTGAAGGAGGCATTCTCTACTCACACATACGATGAATTATGCTCTCTAAGCTTCTCTTTTAAGAAAGGTAAGAGAAAGTACGTCAAGACAGAGAAAGCGCCTCAGAACGCAAATAAAGTGCCTCTAGAGCAATCTAATGGGACAGTTGCTGAATCTGAAGATAATATGACAGAAGAAAAGAATAATGAGTAGTTGGTTTGTAGTATTCGTATTTTCGATATTGGTATATTCAGTATCAAACCATTTCGTCTATGCTCATGGTCCTATGCATGTGTATGATTTCATAAGGAATACTGCTGCAAGGATTCATCCGAACTTGGGTGAGCTTTTCGAATGCATGATATGTTTTCCGACATGGGTCGGAATGGTATTTAGTGCAGCTAACAGTTTCTTGCTTCCTAGCATGAACCTTACACCGATGATGATATTGATTGGTGGAGTTGCACCTTGGTGGATAATAATGCTGTTGGATGGGTTCTTTGCATCTGCCGTAGGATGGCTCACAGACTCGTTTCAAGGCTCTCTAGAACGTTCAAATCAAGAGAATGGATAGTTTATTGGATAGGGAGATTACAACGCTTCAGAGCGAAAGGAAAATGGGTGAGACCGAGATAAAGAGCCAACAGTCCCAAATGGCTATGATGCTTCACGGTTCAATGGGAAAGGATATGCTTGATGTCTTGGAAGGAAGGAAGAAGGTAAAACTCTCAAGATGGATAAGATTCAAATATTGGTTTAAGAATATTCTAAGGAGGTTTAATGGAGCTGAAACTGACATCATATAATATTGCTGATTTGGGTTCGATGCTGTCAGATAAACTGTATGAGTTGGGAATCACCGATTCAACATTGGTAATAAAGCTGCCTAGCAAAGAATTCAAGAAGGTTGATGAGGATTTATTCTACAGAAACAGACAGTCTGATGATGAAGAATATATTCCTTCTGACAATGATATTGACATATCATTTAATAATGTTAAGATTATAATAAACAAAAAAGGAGAGGACTAAACAAATAGTCTTCTCCTTTTATCGTATTCCCTATAGGGTTCGAACCTATGACCAACGGCTTAGAAGGCCGTTGCTCTATCCAACTGAGCTAAGGGAACGTTTAAGCGACTTTTTATTATGGTCAGATGTTATTGCTGAAGTCGCTAAGGTTTTATGCAACCTGAATTTTGAACTCTAAGTAGGATTCGAACCTACAAACTATTCGCTAATAGTATATCAACATGCAAGCAAGTATGCTTGTTTCCAAGCAATGCGCATTCCACTTATTGTATTACCTAATTTATTCGCACAAATGTAGGCGATGGATTAAAAATATCCATATCTTCGTGTACTTGGATTTAAGCACTATCCGATAACGGAACTCACTTATTGTAATCGGATGGCATTTAAGAGTTCAAATCAAGTTCCATTTATCCTCCGTTTGTAGAGTCGCCAAATCCAATTCTTCTTCCAATTTTCAATCTTACATGCTGACTTGTCTACCAATTCCAACATTAGAGTTTCTTTTGGTGCTCCTAATGAGATTCGAACTCACACGACCTAATGGTCAAGGGATTTTCCTACCACACTTGCTTTTATACAAGCATACTTAAATCACTCTCCGTAGCTGGTTAATTCCAGATGGTCCACGATATTAGTATCTCAAAGAAGCCGAGCGATAAATCTTCTAATACTTCTTATCCTTAGTGGGCTGTCAAGATGATTATTTAAGTATTTGTGGTCTGGACTATTTTACTACCATATCAGTTAACTTCGAAGTAAGGAATTAGGCTCTACCTCAACGAGCGTCTCCTGTTTTACATAATGCATTACCATTACAACCTTATTACTAAGGATGAAGTCTGAACCATTCCTTTTAACTGACTTAGGTATCTCCTCTATAGTCTCTACGCCATTTATGAACCTTCCTCCTCCACTTAATAGGTAGCTATTCCTATCATTATCTTTCGTTGGGTAATATAATCAGTTCAATTTAGTTCGCCATAACCAAAGTCTACATCACCATAGACAAGGCTTCTGTTGCAAGTTAAAGATTGTGCTATAAGAGGTCATGAGCCGTTCCTTATCACAATTTTCATTATTTGGCTTTAACTTGTTTGATTAGGGAGATTCTACATCTATTATTTCTAATAGAGCACTCAAATTATCAATCCTTAAGATTTTTATTTAAGTCCCTCGTGTCTACCAATTCCACCATAAGAGCATATGTTGTTTTGTTTAACAGTGCAAAGATATTAAAAATATTTGAGATAACCAAATATATTAACAGTTTTTTAGAAATAAATATATATTTATAGATGATTAATCAATATTTAAATACATATTCTATAGAATAATGAGAAATTTGGACAGAATAATATCAGAAACCATACATAGGGAGATAAACAAGCTTATACGTGAAGCTGAAGATGGTGGCGTAAAGAAAAAGAAATTCATAAGAAGAAAGACTGTAAACGGAGGTGACAAGTTCTTTGATTATGACGAGTATGAAAGGACACACACAAAGACAACTAAAAGTGATGCTGATGCAATAAGAAAGAACATTGACTTGGATAATACTGACTTGAGGCAAGTTGCAATGGATGTATATCCAGACCATACAAAGAACGGAGCACAGTCTCAGCTTAGGAAGGTGATGAACGGAGAAAGACCTATGACTGATGATGTCGCAAACAAGCTTAATAAGATGATTTCTAGAGGTAATGTAGCAGTTAACTAATTACATAAAAATGGCTAGTTGGGATATTTGTATCTCACTAGCCATTATTCTTTTCTTACCTAATAAGCCTCTTGTTCGCTCTCCTAATCCTTCCACCTTCACTCAATGGTCTAGTGGACTTATTGGAAGATTTCGTTACGACCGTTGTCTTCTGCTTATTCTTCTTACAATTGCATGCCATTGTGCTAAATAATAATTTATATATTATATAAATATTACATTATCTGAAAATAAGGCAGAACAAAGCATATAAGAACAAGATAAATATGCCAATGTTGACAACTATCCATATAAGGCATATAAATGCATCAATGGCATATCCCCTCGTAGGAGAATCATTCCTACCAATATAAATAAAGAAGGCAATGATTGCCAAACATATTATTAATATCGTCATATCTTATATTTTTTTTATTGTTGAAACAAAATATGGTGCAAAGATACTAAAAAATCTTCGCACCACAAAATATATTAACCTTTATTAATAATAAACCTTTATTTCTTTATAATCACGTTGTCTATGAACCCTAATGATATAGCCTCATCAGCTCTAAGCCATTTGTCTCCGTTCTCGCAGAGTTCAATGATTTTTTCCATCGAATTATTTGAATTCCTAGATAAAACCTCATACAAGTCATTCCTTGTCTTCTCCAACTCTTCTAGTTCAATCCTTTGGTCTGTGAACTTGATTCGACCGCTGTAGCTTGAAGGCTGATGAATCATGAACCTTGAGTAAGGAAGCATAGAACGCTTTCCCTTCTCTCCGTTTGATGCAATTACAGCTCCCATTGAAGCAGCCATGCCCAATACAGTAGTCCTAACATTGCTCTTAATGAAGTCCATTGTAGAACAGAGCTCAAGACCGCTGTAACAGTCACCTCCTGGAGAATTTATATATATGTTTATATCCCTATTGTCAACAGAATCCAAATATAACAACTGAGCCACAATCGTATCCATTGAATCTGACGTAACCTCTCCACTCAAGAAAATGATTCTATCATACATCAATCGTGAAAATACATCAAATGGTGCTACATTCATTTGTCTCTCTTCAAGAATCATTGGAGTTCCAGCTAGATTTGATACTTGCTGCTTTTCTTGTGAATCAATCTGAGATGAGCCAAGACCTTTGCTTAATGCAAAATTTCTGTAATCTTTAACTATGTTCATTTTTTCAATATTTCGTTTAATAATTCGTTTTTATCCTCATAAACCTTATATGGATATTCAATTCCTAAGTTTGAATAATATAACAATCTTATTCCATGTTCTTCACATAGTTTCCTTTTCTTGTTATCTCTTTCAACTAATTTATTGAATTCCTCTTCCTTGTTATCCTTTCTCCAACCGCTTTCCTTAATGAAATGTTGCTTTCCTTGACATTCTATTGCCACATTATATTTAGGAATATAGAAATCTAATTGAAGATTATCAAGCCAATCATAATATCTGTTATATTGAAATTCTCCTTCAAGATTTGCATCTAACAGCTTGAATATGTCTTCTTCTAAATATGAAGTGTGGCATCTAGGGCATCCATACTTATCCCTCTTGAATGACGCATATGTTGTTGTTGTCCAAATGTTACCGCATATCTTGCATTCAAGATTAAGATATGTGTTATTTGTTCCGTTATAATTAATTTCATTTCCGTCTCTGTCACAGAAATTATGGAATATTACATTCTTTGAAGCTGCAATTTCTCTGATTGTTTCTGATGCTTCATTTTCACTTAATTTGGCATTGTTGGCGCATTTAGGGCATCCTTTTCCATTTACGAAATTATTATAAACAGTACTCTTCCAATCATTACCGCATATATTACAATGTAGCTTCAAGAATGTATTGTTGACTCCTATATATTCAGAGTCGTTTCCGTTCTTGTCACAGAATCCGCTAAAGACATAATTTCTATTCCTACATATTTCCTCTATTATGGAATATACCTCATTAAGTGGTTTTATATGTTCATCGTGAAGTTTCTTGATGGTACAATAAGGACAGTTGTATTCTTTCGTTACCAAGTTAGAATATGTTCTTTCAAATATGTTTCCACATTTGTTGCATTTCAGTTCCAACTTGGTTCTTATTCCATTATATCTTGAATCTGCAAAACCGATAAATGTGAAATATGATTTCTTGCATTTATCAGTTATATTTTCAATTACTGTTTCTTCATCAAGCAATTTCGACATCCTTACATATAATTTATTTCTTCATGCATGTTACTTATCCATTTGAATGCATCTTTGAAATGCAAGGTTTCTTCGAAATTTGTTCCATGACCTATAATTACCAATCCCCTTATCAGAATTGCAAACAATACTACCAAAAATGATGCAACTAGATTCAAAGCTGCTAATATAACCAAGCACATATCATACGGATATGATAATATAGTCATTGTTGTCTCCAAAAATTTCATAAAATATTCTTTCATTTATTTTCCCCTTTCTTTAGGATAAGGATATGTCTTGTTCATATCCAAGAATTTCTTTCTTAATTGTTTTGTCTCCCTTTTGTCCCTACCTAGTACGAATGCATATTTATGCTTTGAAGGAAACTCAATCTTCTCAGCCTTCTTGAACATCTCCCTTGAATAATCCCTAAGCTTCTTTTCAACGTCATCTGGAATATTATCCCAATGAACGCTTTGGTCTCCGAACCAATTCTTCTCATACTCAATTCCCAAATCATTGCAGTATCTCTTATAGAATGAACGAGCCCTAAACGCCCTGTCACTTATAAGCTTTGACGGATTGTACGGATTGACACATCTTACATTCGTACCGCTCTTGTTTCCAAGATAGAAGAAATTGAGTGACTGATATATCGTTCCCAATTCCTTACATGTAGTGTCAGAATAGGCAGTGAATAACCTATATTGGGTATTGTTTACCATCCATTTGATACACCACATCAAGAATTTCGTACCTAGATTCTTCGGAGTCCAAGATGCAGAAGCGCCTCTTGCTATCAATCTCTCAATCTCCTTTGTATTATCACCTAATAACTTAGAGAAAGCGTTAGGCATTCCCATTATTACGACACCGCCCAAATGACCTTTCCATCTTGCAGTAAACCAATGTGTAGGATAAGAACCGACTGTACCCATCCATTCATATCTCTTTATGAAATCAGTACACTCTTGCTTCAAGTCCTTTGATGATGATATCTCTGAAAACTCAAAGTCATCCAATGATATATTTTCTATATCAGCATCAGTCAGATTCAATAATTCCTTATCCTCTTCTATCGTGTCAATCCTACGTTGGTACTGATAGCACCAAGGCTTATCAAAGTTCCTTATCTTCTCTATTAAAGATATATCACTCATATTAATGCTACAGTATTTTTACTCTTCACGTTTAATTCCGAAAACGGCATAGAACACATCGTCAAAAGCGTCATTGTACATTTTAACCAACCAAATTTCCATTCCGTTGGATTCTACTGCATCCGCAAACTTGGAAAGGATTGAAAAATATTCTCCCCATTTTCCATTTCCGTTCTTGCCTCCGCTTACTGTAACTTTATAGAAGGAGTCATTATTATTTCCGTCCATTTCAGAATTAATGACCTCCAATTCTAAATTAGAATTGTCAATCACATTTTGAAGGTTATCAGTTAATTTTCCTATTGTCATCATTATATAATAATATTTTTTGTTTATATTGTTAAGGAATCAGATGTGTATTCTTTCCCCAATATATTCCAATTGTCTTACCTAGGATATGAATTGAAAACCAACCGTGTTTCCTGTTATAGTCATAGCCTACATAAGACAATCTGTTTGGTGTGTCATATAGTCTTACCTTAATCATTTACTAGCTTTTCTAGCGGCTCTTTCAGCAGCCTTACGCTCCTTCTCTTCTTCCTTTCTCTGCTTCTCTTCCTCTTGAATCTCTTCTATTACAAGGACAGATGTTTCAATGATGTCACCATAATCTGAATACTTCCTACGCATTCTGATTGCCTCACCATACCTTGAATTGTCAATGTTGAGTTTTTCCCTCTCCGTATCATATGATACATTCGACAATACACCCTCCATCAACTTTCTCTTCTGCTCATCATTAAGTCTGTCAAAAGCCTCCTCATATACATATAATGTAACCATGTCACTGTTCTTTGTCAAGAACTCAGTAGTGGCATTAGCCTTTGATACCTTCAATACATCCTTCGACTTTGTCAAGGACATTACCTTAAGATTGATTCCAAGCTGAGGAAGACCTGTTGTGCTGAATATCTCGTCAGCCAAATCCACGATATCATCTGATGTCTGAAAAATTTTTGCCATTTCCTATTATTTTTTTATTGTTTATTAATTCGTTAACAGTGCAAAGATATATAAAATAAATGTTAAAAAGAAATAATAGCATTTATAAATTATTTCACAAACTATTTATATATTGATAATATATTAATTAATATAAACAATGAAATACATTAATACATTTAAGACCCTCGCTTCATACGAGGAGAAACTTAATGTGGGGGTAGACATCAGTTTACCAAACGTCAGTTACTGTGAGGACGTTAAAGATATTCATTACAATCCTTATAACACAGTTGAGTTCTATGTTGGTGAGATAACTGAACCACAGACTGTGAATATATATACAGATAGTAGTAGTGCTTCTGTAGATGTTACAGTTAGTGAAGGTAATAAGTGGTATAGTTATGTACTTCCGAAAGATAAAGGACTGATTAGAATTATTGGTAATACTGTTAAGAAGGTAAATGTTAAAGCTAATCTTGTAGGTAATAATAGTATTATTCCTTATTCAACAATAGAAGCTTCATTTAAAGGTAGTAATACTAGTAATCTAAATATTATGGTATATCTGTTTTATGGCTATAGTGGTCTTACATCTTTAGATTTAAGTGGTTGGGATACTAGTAATGTAACTAATATGGGTGGTATGTTTGAAAAATGTTCTAATCTTACATCGTTAGATTTAAGTGGTTTTGATACTAGTAAGGTAACTAATATGAATGGTATGTTTGATGGTTGTACCTCATTAACAACAATCAAAATGAAAGGTTGCTCAGAAGCTACAATTCAAAAGATAACAGATATAAAACCATCAGGTGCAACAATTGTAACAGAATAGAAATAAATAAAGGTAATAAGTAAGATGTTATAATCAAACTTATTACCTTTTTATATTATTTTATGATGTTTAGATGCTTATAATAATAATTAACCTACATTACCACCATACATCCATAATTCATTTGCCATATCAAAATAAACCTTCATGTCTCCTTATCTAATCATATTGTAAATGGCATAACCAAAAGACTCAAATCCATATCTTTCCGCATAATCATTCTTGTAACAGTATGTTAAAACTTGAACAAAATTGTATGTTCTTTATTAACTTCTTGCTTCAACCTATCACTACTTTTTAGCAAATCATTTCTGATATTTTTTCTATGAAAATTTTAAATAAATCTAATACCAATTTTGGAGTTGTTTGTTTCCGTTTTTGATAGCATTTCTTTCTTGGTGTGTCGGTCTATCCTTTCCCCATTTTAGGTTTCTTTCTAGTCCATCCACATCTCTAACGCCATAATTACTTGGTATTAATTTTTTATTTCTTTCATCTGTGCCAAGGTTATAGGTATTATATTTTCCGTTTTTCCTAACAGATGACCAAGGTTCTATGGTAAGAGTCTTAGTGCCTGAATCATCATAACCTTCTCTTCTTGAAATATATGGCTTGTAGTCGAATCCAGTTTCATCATCACTATATCCGAATTCTCTTTGGAAATTATCTGAAGCTGCATCTGAAAATCTGTCAGCTCTTAATTCTTCCTTGTTTGCCAAATCTCTCAAGTTTTGAATTTCTCTTCTTTTTCTCGGATTCAATCTGTTTAGAAAAGTATCTTTGTCTTTTATCTGCCTTTGATAGTCATTATATCTTTCAGCTGATTTCCTAGCTGCATTTCCATATGTACTACCATTCAATTCTTGAATCATATTATTTACGGATTCCTTAATTATTCTGTGTAAATCACCTTCTGTAAGTCTTACAATTTTCTTCATTAATGAAATTTATAAATTAATTTATATTAGTTAAGTATTAACTAAGATTAAAAAATAGTGAACTTTCTTTGAAGAAGAATTGGATATTATTATATTTTTATTATATATAAAACATATATTATAATAATGAGTTTTGTTTATCTTATCGGTGAAAACGGCAATGAAGGTTCATATAAAATAGGTTCAACAAGGAGCAAGGATATAAGGAAGAGATTGAAACAGTTACAGACAGGAAATTCCAATTCTCTTTTCATCAAATCATTCTTTGAAACTGATTATCCGTTCAAGGTTGAAAAAATGCTTCATGCAAGATATAAAAACAACCATACAAATGGAGAATGGTTTTATCTTGATAAGGATATTACCGATAATTTCGAAGATATATGCAAGAAAATGGAAGAGTCTGTAATATTAATGAAAGATAATCCATATTTCTGATATGATATATAAAAAAAGAGGGACTATGTTTTATTATAGTACCTCTTTTTATATTATTAGTTAATTACAATTCTTGCTGTATATTCTCCTTTCAATTATTGTCTTTACTTGTTCAATAAATGAAGTACAATATTGTTCATTATTTATCAAATCGCTATCAAGTGCAATTCTACGGTATTCATAGTCATAATATTTGAAACTAACGCCTAATTTAAGCCTTTTTCCATCTTCAATTGCTTTCTTTATTTCTGTAATTATCAACGGATATAGCTTTTCATAATTGAAGTCATAATTTACTTCAACTTTAATTGTATCTCCATCAAGATATGTTCTTATTTCATAACTAGATTTTAGATTCGAATATTTGACTGTCATCCTTATTAATAAAAACATAATAATAGCAATAACAGACAAAACAATAATTGTATCTATACCCATATTTTTATTTTTCTATCGTTTTAATGTAATTTTTGTACCATTCATTGAATTCATTGAATTCCTCATCTGTGAATTGGCTTCTAGCCTTGTCATATTTCATGTAATCACCATGCTTAATCTTGACGATGACCCTTTCTCCACGTGAATCCTTCAATCCGATTGGAGGTCTGCATACAACACCTTCCTCAATGAATGATGGATTTCTTGCGTTAGGAACATATGTAGGGAAGCCTTTTCTCACCCTTTCTTCTATTTCCCTAAGTGTCATCGTTCCGAAATAAGGAACCTCATTGAGTCCTAGCTTACTGCAAATATCATGTCTCATATCACTTGGAATCCACCATCCTTGCTGATTTATATCAAATACGGCAAAATTCCTTTCTCCATAAACACCGCCACTCTTCTGTACACCTTCTCCATAATATTCTCCGTATATATAGATAGGTGATTCTACTAGTGTCACACTCTTTGTGTTTTCGTCAATGTCACCGTAAATAGGTTTCTTGTCGTCACCCAACACCTGTTCGAACTTTGCAGTCTCTTTTGGGAACATCTCTTGAAGCATTGGCTTGATTCTCTCTCCTATTTTCTCAAGGAATTCAAACTGACCCTTAATACTCTGGGCATTGTCAGTCTTTCCTCCTACCTTAATCTCACCGCTTGACGGATAGAATGCAATCTTCGAGTTTGTTCCGTCAATCTTGCAGTATCCTTCCCATTTGCAGTCAAAGAGATATTCAGCCACTTCATTTGAAAAATCATGAAGTATAATCTGATTGGAGAATACCATCCATTTTGGATTAGGACAAGTCTCCTTGTTCATATGTTGGTATCTCTTGTACATTGTGTTAATTTTCTGATATGTCTTCATTTCAAAATATTTTTTAAATTAATTATTTTCTTGTGCAAAGATACTAAAAAAAATTGATTCCTCCAAATATAGAATCAGTTTTTTAAGATATTTTTTTGAAATTTAATTTCTCTATTGGTATCATCGCAAAACTCGATGGCTTGTTGAATTAATCTGTAATCGTGATAACCTTTCTTCAGTGTTTCCAATGGAATCTTAGAAATATCAATTCCGATATTATTCATTTTTTATTTCTCCATGTAATATTGCCAATTTCAGATAAACATCCTTCTTTACGATTATGTTGACAGGTCTTTCAGCTAATTGTGGTGAGTAATAGAAATATAAATCCTTGTGCTTATCTTTACATATAGCCCCTTTCTCCTTTATGTTATTCAGAATCCAATCTCTGTTTTCCAATATATGCTCCCTTGTCAGATTCTCACTTTCTAGATATTGAATCAAGTCCTTTTTCCTAACCAATGCATATTCTAGCCATCTGATGTCATCCTTCGTGAAATCCTTCCTTGTTGCATTAAGCCAACAGAATAGGTAATATTCTGTGTCAAGATTGTCATTTATTATCCAACCGTCTCTCAGTATTCCGTTCTGAAATGATGAAATCTCCAATGAAAACGTATTTATTGATTTTTCCAACCACCAATAAGCGGATGCTGCCTTCTCGTCACATACTGCATTTTCGATATTCAGTTTCGGAATCGATATGATTATATCAGAACCCCTAAGCTGCCTTTCTCTGTCGTTGGTTCTGTCACATCTGCTGAAAATATCCTTGGAATATAGATTCTCATCAAGGAATTTCGCAACCTCTTTCTCAACCTTTGTGTCGAACTTTCTATTTGTCTTCTTCACTGTTCTACATGACATTTGCTCTTGTTATTTTTCCTTCTTTCTTCCATTTTCTCCTTTATGAGTTTTCTCTGTAGTTCCTCAGCTAGAAAATCTCCATGACAAGGAAGAGGCTTGCAGCAGCATTGGAGATATATGTCTTCACCGTTCTTGTATTTCTCGTATATCGTGTCGAATGCCTTTGTCAAGCCTTCGTCAAGACCGTACATCTTCTTGAAATACAACTTGTATGCATCTATCGCCTCTTCCCTTGTCTTGAATGACAACTTTGCCAATCTAGTCTTTACACCGTTATATGTAAACGGATTCGCTAACGGATTCCCATCCTTTGTCCTGCATATCAAGAAATTATTAGGCTTGTATGTATAATCCTCTTGATGTGTATTGTAAACTGTTATTTTTCCCATATTCACTAACCTTTTGTGTGCAAATATATAGAAAATATTTCTTTTTTAGAAAAATTATCAGAATTTATCTTTTATTTTATCCAAGGCATTGTAAATATCCCTTATTTCCAATGAATCTAGAAATATGTCATCTAGATAATGACCGTTATTGTCGTATACCGTCATGGTAAATGTTCCGTCAATCCTATCCATTTTCAATGAGACCTTGTCTGTCTCTATAATGTACTCGTTATTGCTCATTCTATTTGTATCTATTTATTTATTTTATTCAATGCAGATAAATATAATTTATATATTA
>ENA-ORMS01002210-ORMS01002210.1-human-gut-metagenome-genome-assembly--contig:-NODE-2210-length-14330-cov-3.558179_pt1 | contig 14330 bp, 10 predicted proteins | sample MGYA00242104_ERZ508997 | MGnify/ENA primary metagenome ERZ508997 (study PRJEB26280, sample SAMEA2338704) | human gut metagenome | biome: human gut; feature: human-associated habitat; material: faeces... | reverse complement strand
GCAAGCAGCTGCGCGCCCCCGGCGTCGTGCTCAATAACCTGTCTGCCGACGAAGCCGTTGACGCGATCATGCAGAAGCTGATCGAGCGTCACATCATCTGATGGGAGGGAGCGAAACAATGAGTAAGGATATTTTTGTTATCGTTGAACAGCGCAACGGCGTCGTTCAGAAGGTCACCAAGGAGCTGATCGGCGAGTCCGTGAAGCTGGCCGGCGATCTGGGCGAGGAAGTCGTAGCTGTCGATGATCTCGGCCACATGGGGGCGCACGCGCTTGGTGTAGGTGGTGAGGATGCGGATGATCTCCTGGCGCTCCTGGTTCTCGAGGTCGCGGATCTTGTTGTTGGCCTCGACGACCTCGGTCGGTTCGATGTAGAGCGTGCGGCCTGAGGCCGACTCGTCGTGGACGATGCCGCTGATCTTGCGCTTCACGCCCGGAGCGATGGGAATGACCAAGCGGCCGTCGCGCAGCGAGGGAGCGACGTCCTTGTCGACCAAGCCCTCGGACTGAGCAGACCGCAGGATGGCGTGGAGCGTGCGGGAGACGGATCCCTCCACGCGCGCCAGTTCGCGGCGTATCTGGTTGAGCTCGGGTGAGGCGGTGTCGCGGACGTGGCCAAACTTATCGACGATCTGGTCGGCCTGCTGGATCAGGATGGGGAAGGTAGCCACGCCGTCGGCCAGCCGGTAGAGGGCCTCATAGTGCTTCTCGGCAATGTGGCCGTCCTCGTCCAGCTCCTCGTCGAGGCCGCGGATGAAGACCACGAGGCGGTGGATGGTGTCGAGGGAGCGGCGGAAGTCGAAGAGCTCCTCCACCTCGAAATGGGTGTTCTCCAGGCGGATGCGCTTCAGGGCGGGGCGCACGTCGAAGAAGAAGGTCAGCGGCACGTCGGCGCGCTCCTGGCGCAGGCGCCGAAACTCGCGCACCTGCTCCAACCATTCGTTGATGGTCGCTGCGTCCTTGCAAAACGCCATCTCATCGACAAGCAACTTGCCCAGCGACGACAGACAGCGCTCCTTGAGCAGGAGGCGGATGCTGTCGATGCCGATCTTCCTTTCGTAGTTGTGGGGATATATCATCTTTGTCTTATACCTATTTATATATAACGGGGTGCAAAGGTACGAATTTATACTGAAAATAGGGGCCGAAACCCATTTTGGAGTGAAAAGATTTGTGGGGACGGGGGGAAACCCTTACTTTTGCAACAACAAAAAAAACTGAAACATGAGAAAAGGAATCTTGCAAAAACAGTATCCATTCCCCGTCCGCCGCTATGTGCAGACGATGTCGCTGCGTGACAACCCCGAGCTCATCGCCCTCTACCGCAAGGCGCATAGCCAGCCCGAGTTTTGGCCGGAGATAGGGGAGGGCATCCGCGCCGTGGGCATCCTGGAGATGGAACTCTATATCCTCGGCACGCGACTGGTCATGATCGTCGATATGCCCGACGAGCTCGACTGGGACGAAGTGATGGCACGACTGGCCAAGTTGCCACGACAGGCAGAGTGGGAAGACCATGTGGCGCAGTTTCAAAGTTGCGCGAAAGGGGCCACTTCCGACGAGAAATGGCAGATGATGGAGCGCATTTTCCACCTTTATCAGTGATTTTGTCCAATTTTCGGTGCAAAATTCACATTTATTGAAAAAAAGTTGCCGAAAAGTTTGGTGGTTCACCAAGAAGGTAGTACCTTTGCACCCGTTAAGCCGATATGGCTCAGTTGGTAGAGCAACGCATTCGTAATGCGTAGGTCCCCGGTTCGAGTCCGGGTATCGGCTCTTTCTTTGTTTCTGTAAGATTCAAGGAAAGAAAAAAGCAAAGTGAAACATCCCGCGGAATTAGCACATCGGTAGTACATCGGCTTCCCAAGCCGAGGAGGCGGGTTCGACTCCCGTATTCCGCTCAGAGGGATACGTTGACATTAGAACTTTGTTTTTAATCAAATATTAGACAAGTTAGAGTTATAGTTATAGCCCTGTTGAGCGTGTGAAACGTTGAAAGCAGGGCATTTTTTTGTCCCTATGCGAAGCGTTCTCGTCCCTTAGCGTTCCCATTCTCATGGTTTAGCGTTCCCATTCTCGTGGTTTTCTAAACCGATTCTCGTGGCCTTTGCGAGCCAATTTTTTGTGGCATTTTGAGTCAATCTGTGAACCGATCTCAAGGGAAATCCGCACCAATCGTAGAGCCAGCGACGTTTTTTCCATGAAATTAAGATGTTGTTTGGAGAAAAAGCATTATTTTTGCAGATGAGTTTGATCTTGGGCCACCACGAGGCACATCGTCGTCGGCGCGAGGGCCCTGGCAGATCGTCTACTCGGTATATGAGACGTAATGAATATTAATCAATCAAATTAAAGAAACGATGCGAAAGATGATCCTTTCACTTGCCCTTTTGTTGCCCATGTTGGCCATGGGGGCAGACGATGCGGAGATCCTCAACGCCTTGCGCCTTCACAAGGCTTCGGGCGAGGAGGTGACAATCCTGCTCAAAGAGCGTCCCGTCGTCACCTTTGTCAGCAACGACCTGGTCGTCACTACCCAAAGCAACGAAGTCAGCTATCCCTCGGCCGACATCATGAAGTTCACCTACGAGGCGGTGGAGTATTCGGGCGTCAACGGCCTGGCTCAGACGGGCTCTCTCATCTCCTTCCTGGGCGATGAGCTCCAAGTGGCGCACCTGACCCCGGCTACCGAGGTGGCGGTCTATACCCTGGACGGAAAGTGTGTGGCCACGGCTACGACCGACGCCAAGGGTGCTGCCTCGATCTCGCTCTCGGGTCAGCCAGCAGCGGTCTATGTAGTGAAAACCTCGTCAGTAACCTTCAAAATCCGTAAGCAATGAAAAGACTCTCGCTCTCATTCTTGATCCTCTTCGCCATGGTCTGTGGGGCAATGGCGCAAAACGAGGCCATGTATGTGTATCGCAATAGCAACTTGGGCAAACTGACGTTCCTGAAGTCGGAGATCGACAGTGTGGTCTGCTCGCAGGTGGACCTGCAGGGCCAGCGCCACGAGGAGTATGTCGTCCAGGAGATCTGGACCCGCGACAGCGTCTATCGCACGCTGCTCTCGACCATCGACAGCGTGAGTTTCGCTACTGTCGTCAACACCTGTCCCGATGCCCACCATCCTCACGCCGTGGATCTCGGACTGCCGAGTGGCACGAAGTGGGCTTGCTGCAATGTCGGCGCACCCTTCCCCGAGGCCTTCGGAGGCTTCTATGCATGGGGAGAGACGTGGCAGAAGGACTCCTACAACCGCTATACCTATGCTTACACTGAGGACTGGATCGACGAGGTGAAAATCGGCGAGGACATCGCTGGCACTTCCTATGATGTGGCCCACGTCCTCATGGGCGACGCATGGCGGATGCCGACGGTGGAAGACCAGAAGGAACTGATGGACAACTGCAGTCTGCAGGAGACGCAGCGCAGCGGCATGAACGGTGTGCTCGTCACGGGCCCCAACGGCAATCAGATCTTCTTCCCGCTCCCGGGCTACCGCAACTACGACGAGGTGGAGACCCAGGGCTACTACGGCTTCTATTGGTCGAGCATGCTCAACACCGACTACGGCTACAGAAGCTATTATCTCTACTTAGGTCGCGACTTCTGGTATTCGAGCGACAACTACTGCTCCAGCGGCTACTCCGTGCGCGGCGTGAGCAAGTAGGCGGACTTGACCAATAGCCAACAACAAAAAGAGCCCGGTGACACCATTTAGTGCCACCGGGCTTTCTATTAACAGGCTTATTGTCAACTTATGAAGTTGTCTTGCTTGAAGTGGAAGCGGAAGGCGGCCTTCCGGCCACCCCCGTCTTGTTTGTCTTATCCGTTTTTCTCTTATTCGTTGCGGAAGATCAGCGAACCGTTGCTCTGGTCGATAGTGATGGCCTTGTCGCGGATCACCGTGCCTGTCAGCAGCGCCTTGGAGAGGTCGTTGAGGACGTAGTGCTGGATGGCCCGCTTCACGGGGCGTGCGCCAAACTCCGGGTCGTAGCCCTTGTCGCAGAGGTAGCTGACGGCCTCCGGCGTCCATTCCAGGTCGAAACCTTGCGGCTTCAGCATAGCCTTGACGCGGTCGAGCTGGAGGGTGACAACACCCGCGATCTCTTCCTTCGTGAGCGGCTGGAACATGATCGTCTCGTCGATACGGTTGAGAAACTCCGGACGGATGGTCTTCTTGAGCATCTCCATCACCTTCGTCTTCGTCTCCTCGACCACCATGGCGCGGTTGGCGGCACTGATGTGCTCAAACTGCTGCTGGATGTACTGCGATCCGAGGTTGGAGGTCATGATGATGATGGTGTTCTTGAAGTTGACCGTGCGGCCCTTGTTGTCCGTCAGTCGTCCGTCGTCGAGCACCTGGAGCAGGATATTGAAGACGTCGGGGTGGGCCTTCTCTATCTCATCGAAGAGAACCACGGAGTAGGGCTTGCGCCTGACGGCCTCGGTCAACTGGCCACCCTCGTCGTAACCGACGTACCCCGGAGGCGCGCCGATGAGGCGGGAGACACTAAACTTCTCTTGGTATTCGCTCATATCGATACGCGTCATCATCGTCTCGTCGTCGAAGAGGTATTCGGCCAGCGCCTTCGCCAGCTCGGTCTTACCCGTACCCGTTGTGCCGAGGAAGATGAAGGAGGCTATCGGCTTCTTCGGATCTTGCAGTCCGGCGCGGCTGCGGCGCACGGCGTCGGCCACGGCCGTAATGGCCTCGTCCTGGCCAATCACCCGCTTGTGGAGCTCTTCCTCCAGGTGGAGGAGCTTGTCGCGCTCGCTCTGCATCATCCGCGTCACGGGGATTCCCGTCCAGCGGCTCACCACCTCGGCGATATCGTCGGCAGTCACCTCCTCGCGGATGAGTTTCTCGCCACCCTGCGTCTGGTCGAGCTGCTTCTGTATGGCCTTGATGTCGGCGTCTATCTGCTGCAGTTTGCCATAGCGTATCTCCGCCACGAGCTGGTAGTTGCCCTCGCGCTCGGCGCGCTCGGCGTCAAACTTCAGTTGCTCTATCTGCTGCTTGTCCTGCTGGATCTTGTTGACCAGGGCCTTCTGGGCCTCCCATTTAGCTCGGAATCCCTTCACCTTGTCCTGCAGTTCGGCTATCTCGCGCTCGATGTTGTTGAGTTTTTGCAGGTCGGGGTCCTTCTCGGTCGCTCCCGGCTGCACCTCGCGCTTCACCGACTCACGCTCGATCTCCTTCTGCTTCAACTGTCTCTCCAGTTCGTCCAGTTCCTCCGGCACGGAGTCGCGCTCCATACGGAGTTTGGCAGCAGCCTCATCCATGAGGTCGATGGCCTTGTCGGGGAGGAAACGGTCTGTGATGTAGCGTTCGGAGAGTTGCACGGCGGCGATGCAGGCGTCGTCCTGGATACGCACCTTGTGGTGGTTCTCGTAGCGCTCCTTCAGTCCACGTAGGATGGAGATGGCGTCGGTCTCGTCCGGCTCCTCGACCATGACGGTCTGGAAGCGGCGCTCCAGGGCCTTGTCCTTCTCAAAGTACTTCTGATACTCGTTGAGCGTCGTCGCACCGATGGCACGCAGTTCGCCACGTGCCAGGGCCGGCTTGAGGATGTTGGCGGCGTCCATGGCGCCCTCGCCACCACCGGCTCCCACGAGCGTGTGGATCTCGTCGATGAAGAGGATGATGTTGCCTTCGGCCTTCGTCACCTCCTTGATCACCGACTTCAGGCGCTCCTCAAACTCGCCCTTGTATTTGGCACCCGCCACGAGTGCGCCCATATCGAGGGAGTAGAGTTGCTTGTCCTTCAGGTTCTCGGGCACGTCGCCACGCACGATACGCTCGGCTAGTCCTTCGACGATAGCCGTCTTGCCCGTACCCGGCTCACCGATGAGGATCGGGTTGTTCTTCGTACGGCGGGAGAGGATCTGCAAGACGCGGCGTATCTCCTCGTCACGGCCGATCACTGGGTCGAGTTTTCCTGCCCGCGCCCGCTCCACGAGGTTGGTGGCATACTTGGAGAGGGCCTGGAAGTTTTCGTCTCCGCTTTGGCTCTCCACCTTCTGTCCTTGGCGCAGCGACTGGATGGCCTGGAGCATTTCCTTCTCCGTGCAGCCAGCGTCCTTCAGGATACGTGAGGCAGTGCTGCCCACTTGTAGCAGGGCCAGCAGCAGCGGTTCGATGCTCACGTAGTCGTCGCCGAGTTTCTGGGAAATATCGAGGGTCTTCTCCAGCACCTTGTTGCTGTCGGGAGAGAAATAGGGTTCTCCGCCCGAGACCTTCGGCAGATGCTTGATCTCGTTTTGCAGACTCAGCTCGACGGTCTGGGCGTTCACTCCCAACTTTTGGAGCACGTAGTCCGTCACGTCTTTGCCCTTGTCCATCACGCCGGCAAGGATGTGAACCGGCTCGATGGTCTGCTGTCCATTGCGCTTCGCCGTGTCCAGCGCGCTTTGGATAGCCTCTTGGGCTTTGATGGTGAATTTGTCAAATGTCATATTTGTTTCTCCTTTCTGTGCTTCCTCTCCTTCGGCTGTGGCGCCTCGGGAGGTTCTTCACGTTTTTTTATTATTGTTTTCTGCCGAATGATAGGCAAAACCTATACCCGATTTGTAAATATGACAATACGGCATAAATTGATGACAATTTGTCACCAGGGAAGACTATAATCAACGACAAACAATACTACGTTTGCCACGATTTACAACCACACCACTATTGCAGGAATGGTAGTGTGTGCTTTGGCTCCCGGCCCTGGGGGAGATACGCAACTGCCATATCAACATCGGAACGTGGAACTGTATCGAACAATACGTACAACCCTGTCGCTTCATTCGGCTGAACCCGATGATGGTTCGGCCTTGCGCTTGGGCCTTCTCGCTCGTCAGAAGCGGAAACCGTAGGTGAAGCGCAGGCGCCATTTGCTTCTGCGCACCTGCAGCTGATCTCGGTCGCCCACCACGGAATAGTTGTAGATCAAGGAGGCAACGGCAAACTGGTTGCGCCAGGAATAGACCGCTGCACCACGTCCTGTCGTGATGAGGCTGGGGAAGCGGTAGTGGAGGTTGATGCGCTCTCCGTTCTCCTTGAGTCGGGAGTGGATATAGAAGTCGAAGGTGGGCAGGAGGGAGAGGTGGAAGAGCCACCGCTTGCCCGCCACGAGGTTGTAGCCGTAGCCTGCGCCAATACCAATCTCCATCAGTTTGAGGTTGATGGGCTGCTGGTTGGCGGTCTCGTTGGCGTCGATGTCCGTGATCTGTCCGTCGAAACTGGCGCCCACCATGAAGCTGCCCGCACTCCTGCGCTGGAGGTAGCTCTGGCTGAAGGCCGCCGGAAAGGAGAAGCGCTTGCTGTTGAACGCATAGTAGAGGTTGACGTTGAGGGCCTGCTGCCTGATGGCCCCTTTCTCGATCGGCGTGACCTCGTCGTTCATTGAGGCCTTGCCGTGATAGGTCTTCGACGAGAGAAACACGATGTCGAAGCCGAAGCGGTTGCTGTAGGAGTTGACGTTCAACTCATAGTCCTGGCTCTTTCCCGCCAGTTTCATGGGGTTGAGCGCCACGGCAGCTCCCAGTCCGCGATATGCCACCGCCATACTCAGCGTGCCACGGAAGTCCGACTCCACCTCGGTGTGGTATTGGTCCTCGCCATTGCGTCCCGTGGTGCGAATCCATGCTCCCGAGAGGTTGCCCCGCAGTTTGATGGTCCAGCGTCCGGGTGGCCGCATGATATAGGCCGTGTCGTAGTTGATGCGTTGGTAGCGCTCTGCAAGGATGGCGTTGCCCGCATGCAGCAGTTGGTCATACTTCACCAGTCGCTTGCGCAGGGCGTTGTATTTCTTCTCGTCCATGCTCCCGCTGTCTCTTCGAGCCCGCAAGATACTGTCGCCCCATTGCAGCAGGCGTCCCTCGTCCGAGGCCCGTCGGATCTCCAGTCGGATGCTGTCGGCATATTCCACCTTCTCCTTCCAGCTGCGCTTCTTCTTGCGGCGTTGGGATTGGGCAGAAGCATCGATGGCGATGGTTGCCACGAGGAGCAAGATTATCCAGCGGACGAAAAAGCAGACGGAAAAGCAGACGGAAAAGCGGGTGGGGTGGAGCGGTGAGATCGAGTGTGACATGGCGTGAGGATGAGGAAAGGATTTTCCCTTATTACCTATATATATGATTATGATGACGGCCTATATGTATGAATATGAGAATGGCCTATATATATGTTTATGATGACGACCTATATATATATGATTAAAATGACGGCGCACTATGAGCTGAAAGCGCAAGTCTGATGATGGTGCCAACAGATTGGACAGACGGCAAGAATCAGATTGGCTGACGTCAGGAAAAGAAAAACTGGGACTTGGCCCCGCGTCGTTGTGCGAAGCGCCAAGTCCCAGTCGTATAGAGTCGATATTAATAAGCGAAGAGAGGATAGTCCTTCATCGTAGCATTGACCTTCTCGCGAACGCGGGCGATGACCTGCTCGTTCTCGGGATCAGCCAATACCTCGTTGATCAACTCAGCCACGAGGTGCATCATGTCCTCCTTGGCGCCACGGGTCGTCATGGCAGCGGTGCCAAGACGGAGACCTGAGGTCTGGAAGGCAGAACGCTCGTCGTAGGGCACAGCGTTCTTGTTGGCCGTGATGTCGGCAGCCACGAGGGCAGCCTCAGCCACCTTACCCGTCAGCTCCGGATACTTCGGACGGAGGTCGAGCAGCATGGAGTGGTTGTCAGTACCACCGCTCACGATGTCGAAGCCGTAGCCGATGAGGTCCTCAGCCAGCACGGCGGCGTTCTTCTTCACCTGCGTAGCATACTCCTTCCAAGAAGGCAGCAGGTTCTCGCCGAAACCGACGGCCTTGGCAGCGATGACGTGCTCCAGCGGACCACCCTGGTTGCCCGGGAAGACAGCGGAGTTGAGCAGCATGGACATCTTCTTCAGATCGCCCTTCTTCGTCTTCAGACCCCACGGGTTCTCGAAGTCCTTGCCCATCATGATGATACCACCGCGCGGACCACGGAGCGTCTTGTGGGTCGTCGTGGTGACGATGTGAGCGTACTTCACCGGGTTCTTCAGCAAGCCAGCTGCGATCAGACCAGCCGGGTGAGCCATATCGACCAGCAGGATGGCACCTACTGCGTCGGCGATCTTGCGCATGCGCTCGTAGTCCCACTCACGGCTGTAGGCAGAACCACCACCGATGATCAGCTTCGGCTTGTTCTCCAGGGCCAGCTTCTCCATCTCGTCGTAGTCCACGCGGCCCGTCTCGCGGCAGAGGTGATAGCCGACGTGGTTGTAGAGAATACCCGACGTGTTGACAGCGCTACCGTGAGAGAGGTGGCCGCCCTGATCGAGGTCCAAGCCCATGAAGGTGTCGCCCGGCTTCAGGATGGCGAGCAGTACAGCCTGGTTGGCCTGTGCGCCAGAGTGGGGCTGCACGTTGACAAACTCAGCGCCGAAGAGCTGCTTCACGCGGTCGATGGCGAGGTTCTCCACCTTGTCCACCACCTGGCAACCGCCGTAGTAGCGCTTGCCGGGATAACCCTCGGCATATTTGTTGGTGAGGTATGAACCCATGGCGTTCATCACCTCATCGCTCACGAAGTTCTCTGAAGCGATCAGCTCCATACCCTTCAGCTGACGCTGATGCTCTTGCTCGATCAAGTCGAAAATCTCTTGGTCTCTTCTCATACTTGTACTTTTACTTTATTAAGATATTATTATTGATGTTTCAGCCTGGATAGTCCATAGCGTCCCTCTGCGGGGGTTAGAGCTCGCAGTTGGCAGGGGTCTATGGATTGCGCAGGTTAGGTTAGATTTCTCTTGCAATGGTTAGCAAAGTTCCACCTTATCCATTTTTTGTTCTTTGTCGCAGTAGTGACATTTCAGTATTCCGTGCTCCTTGTCTATCACGTTGAAGATGGTGTCCATCGGTTCGTTGTTGGTGATACACTTCGGATTGTTGCACTTGACGATGCCCCGCAGCTCGTCGGGCGTCTCCACCTTTTTCTTCTCCACCACCTCGTAGTCCTTGATGATGTTGAGCACCACGTTGGGCGCCACTACCGAGAGGCGCGAGATCTCATCGTCTGTGAAGAACTTGTCGCTCACCTTGATGATGCCCTTCGTGCCCACCATCTTCGACGAGAGGTTGTAGCCGATCGTCACTGGGGTGGAGAGGTGCTGGAGCTGGAGAAGGTTGACGATGTCGAAGGTCTTCTCCACGGGGATATGGTCTATTACCGTGCCGTTCTTGATGGCGGCCACGAGTCTTTCTTTCTTGTTCATCGCTTGCTGGTTATTCAATGATCGTTTTGTCATTGCGAATCTCCTCGATGGAGATACCAAGGCAATGGCAGAAGATGGCCTCGCGGGCATAGAGTCCGTTCTTGGCCTGCTGGATGTAGTAGGCGTGGGGATTGGCGTCCACGTCGTAGGCAATCTCGTTCACGCGGGGTAGCGGGTGGAGGATGCGCATGTTGTCCTTGACCTTGCCGAGCATGTTCTCGTGCAGGATATAGACATTCTTCACGCGCTCATACTCCATCAGGTCGGAGAAGCGCTCCTTCTGCACGCGCGTCATGTAGAGAATGTCGGCGTCGGCGATTACGTCCTCGTCAAACTCCTCGTGCTCCTCATACTTGATGCCGTGCTTCCGGCAGTAGAGCTTATACTCTTCGGGCATGGCGAGCTCCTTGGGCGATATGAAATGGAAAGTGGGGTTGAAATGGCGCATCGCCATGAGGAGGGAGTGGACGGTGCGTCCGTAGCGGAGGTCGCCGACCAGGTAGATGTTGAGGTTCTCCAGCGTGCCCTGCGTCTGCTGGATCGTGTAGAGGTCGAGCAGGCATTGCGATGGATGCTGGTGGGCTCCGTCTCCCGCATTGACGATGGGGACGGGTGCTACTTCCGAGGCGTATTGTGCCGCGCCCTCGATATGGTGGCGCATGACGATCACGTCTGCATAGTTGGACACCATGAGAATTGTGTCCTTCAACGTTTCGCCCTTGCTGACGCTCGAAACCTTGGCGTCGGTAAAGCCGATGACGCGCGCACCCAGTCGGTTGGCAGCCGTCTCAAAGCTCAATCGGGTGCGGGTGGAAGGCTCATAAAATAGTGTTGCCACCACTTTCCCCTTTAGCAACTCACGGTTGGGGTGTGCCTCAAACTCCTTCGCCATCTCCAGGAGGTGCAAAAGCTCCTCGCGGTTCAGGGTCTGGATGTTCACAAAGTTATGTTTTTCCATTTACCGCTTCTATGTTTTATAATTCGGGTTCAAAGATACAAATTCTTTTTTGATTAGCATCGGGTAGTGCGGGAAAAAATGAGTTGGAGGATAAAAAAAACGTGTAATAATCGGTGGAGCTCACTTTTTTGCCTTTACTTCTATGTTGAACCCCATTTTTTCATTAACTTTGCACACTATATATAAAAAGGTACTCGATTCATGAGAAGAGCAATCGTTCACTTCCTTTGGGAAGGACTGGCAATCGTTGTGGCTTTCTGCCTCATGTTTTTCATTGCCGTATGGAATGGCTGGATAGGCTATATGCCCGATATGGACACCCTTTCCAATCCGATCGATAAGTTTGCCACCCAGGTCTATTCGGCCAATGGCAAGCTCATCGGCACGTGGAATGAGGACAACGGCAACCGTGTGGCTGTCGATTACAACAGTATCAGCCCCAACCTCGTCCATGCGCTGGTCGCCACCGAGGACGAGCGTTTCTACGAGCACTCCGGCATCGACTTTATCGCCCTGGGCCGTGCCATCATCAAGCGAGGCATCCTCGGTCACCACGAGGCTGGTGGCGGTTCCACCATCACGCAGCAGCTTGCCAAGCAGCTCTATTCTGAGAAGGCCCACAGCACGCTGGAGCGCATGTTGCAGAAGCCGATTGAGTGGATCATCGCCATCAAGCTGGAGCGATACTTCACCAAGGAGGAGATCATCGCTATGTACCTCAACTACTTCGACTTCCTCCACAACGCCGTCGGCATCAAGCGGGCGGCCAATATCTATTTCGACAAGGAGCCCTGGCAGCTCAACCTCGACGAGTCGGCCATCCTGGTGGGTATGTGCAAGAACCCCTCGATGTTCAATCCCGTGCGCTACCAGGATCGTTGCCGCCAGCGTCGCAATGTCGTCCTGGCGCAGATGCTCAAGTGTGGCTACATCACCTCAGAGCAGTACGGCCAGGCGAGCGCGCAGCCCTTGGAGCTCCATTTCTCCCACGAAAAGCCCATTGCTGGTGCGGGCAGCTATTTCCAGGCCTTCCTCAAGCAGTATATGATGGCCGAGTTGCCTCTGCGCGAAAACTATCCTGCCTGGCGTGAGCGCCAGTACGTCCTCGACTCCATCGCCTGGGCCACCGACCCGCTCTATGGCTGGTGCAACAAGAACCACAAGCGCAATGGCGACAACTACAACGTCAATACCGACGGCCTCCGTATCTTCACGACCATCGACACGCGCATGCAGCAGTATGCCGAGCAGGCCGTGCGCGAGCATGTGGGGCGTAGTCTCCAGACGGCCTTCAACCAGGAGAACCACTACAAGCCCAATGCGCCTTTCTCCTCCGGCATCTCGCGCCAGCAGATCAAGAATAGCATCAACCGCAGCATCCGTCAGAGCACGCGCTTCCTCCGTATGAAGGAGGCAGGAGCCTCGCCCGAGGATATCATCCGTGCCTTCCGCACCCCAGTAGATATGACGGTCTTCACCTATCATGGTCCCGAGGAGCGCACGATGACGCCGATCGACTCCATTATCTATTATAAGAGTTTTCTGCGTTCTGCCTTCATGAGCATGGATCCCCATACGGGCGCCGTCAAGGCTTATGTCGGCGGTATCGACTACGACCACTTCAAGTATGACATGGTGATGGGAGGCCGTCGCCAGGTGGGATCCACCATCAAGCCCTTCCTCTACGCCCTGGCCATGCAGAACGGTATGACTCCTTGCACCACCCTCCGCAACGTCCAGCACTCCTACGGCGGATGGACCCCGCGCAACGGCAGCCATGCGCGCTACGGCCAGCAAGTGCCGCTGAAGTGGGCGCTTCAGCACTCCAACAACTGGATCTCGGCCAGCCTCATCACGACCCTTGGCCCGCAGCAGTTTGTGGGCATCCTCCACGACTTCGGCCTCAACAATCCCGACATCGACCGCAACGCCACCCCCGTGCTCAGTCTCGGTCCCTGCGAGGTCTCTGTCGGCGAGATGGTCTCGGCCTATACGGCCTTCGCCAATGGCGGCGTGCGCTGCGCCCCGTTGTTTGTCACGAAGATCGAGGACAGCCACGGCAATGTCATTGCCAAGTTCCAGCCCCTGATGACGGAGGTGATCAGCGAGGACAACTCCTATCGTATGATCGACATGATGCGTGCCGTCATCGATGGCGGTACGGGTAGCCGACTGAAGGGTGCCTACGGGATGAAGGGCGACATCTGTGGCAAGACGGGTACGACCAACAGCAACTCCGACGGTTGGTTTATCGCCTTCACTCCCGAACTGGTCAGTGGCGCCTGGGTGGGCGGTGAGGACCGCGACATCCACTTCGATACGATGCTTCACGGACAAGGTGCTTCCATGGCACTGCCTATCTGGACCAAATACATGGTAAAGGTACTCGGTGACAAATCTCTGGGATATGATGAAAATGAAACATTCCAGTTGCCCGAAGGCTATGACCCGTGCAAGGATGATGTGAATCTGGAAGGAGAAAACCATATAGAAGAACCGATAGAGGGGCTCGATGAACTGTTTAATTAGTTGAGAATGGACTATACAGTCAGTATTGGGAGCAATGAGCAGCGAAGGGAGAACATGGAGCTGGCACGCAGGCGCTTGACAGGACTTTTTCCCGGAATACGGTTCTCGGAGGAGGAGGAGACGAAACCTTTGTTCTTCCATCGTCCGGATATGTTTTCCAATCAGGTAGCACGTTTTATTTCCAATGATGATGCGGCGGAAATAACTTCTTGCCTGAAAGCTATTGAACGGGAAGCGGGACGGATACCTGAAGAGAAAAAACAAGAAATAGTCCGGTTGGATTTGGACTTGTTGTCGTGTGATGATACTGTCTATAAACCCGACGATTTAAAAAGAGACTACATTTGTCGGGGATTAAAAGAGATAGAGTAATTTCAAATGGGTATGCGGGCGACGCGGATAAAGCGGAAGAACGTGGATCTATTAAATTGTAAAATTGTAAATATAAACATGTTGAAGTTTTTAGGAATCATTCCCGCCCGTTATGCATCCACGCGTTTTCCTGCAAAACCGTTGGCTATGCTGGGAGGTAAAACTGTAATACAGCGAGTCTATGAACAAGTGGTAGGTATTTTGGACGATGCTTATGTGGCTAC
>ENA-ORMS01002200-ORMS01002200.1-human-gut-metagenome-genome-assembly--contig:-NODE-2200-length-14359-cov-4.673798_pt1 | contig 14359 bp, 19 predicted proteins | sample MGYA00242104_ERZ508997 | MGnify/ENA primary metagenome ERZ508997 (study PRJEB26280, sample SAMEA2338704) | human gut metagenome | biome: human gut; feature: human-associated habitat; material: faeces... | reverse complement strand
AGGCTAGTTTCGAGGCGCAACCGCGCATCGCGCGGCTCTTAGCGCCGAAGATGGGTATCGGCCCCTACAGACTATTGGCATACTGCCGCTCCGGTTGGTCTGACCGGGGCGGCTTTTCGTACTGCGGCACAAAAAAGTTTACAGGGCGGAAACAAATTTTTGCATGATTGCACTTTCCTGTTGTGTCCGTATGTGGTACAATGTATGTGGATATTTATGCTGTTGTGCAGATTTGGATAGATAAAGGAAGATCATCATGGAATTACTCGCTCCCGCCGGTTCGATGGAGGCGCTGCGCGCCGCCGTCTGCAACGGCGCCGACGCTGTTTATCTGGGCGGCACCTCCTTCGGCATGAGGGCAGGTCCGAAAAATTTTGACGAAGCGGCGCTGAAAAGTGCCGTTGAAAAGTGCCATGCACGGGGCGTTAAGGTATATCTTACCTGCAACACTCTGCCGAGAAATGATGAGATACCTTATTTTGAGGGGTTCATCAAATACGCATACGAGGTTGGCGTTGACGCTGCCATCGTTGCGGATCTGGGACTTTTATCCCTGATAAAGAAATACACTCCCGATATGGAGATCCATATGTCCACTCAGACGGGCATTGTGAATTATGTCACTGCCAATGAGCTTTACAACATGGGCGCAAAGCGTGTGGTGCTTGCCCGTGAGCTGAGCCTTGACGAAGTAGCGGAGATACGTGCAAAATCCCCTGCGGATATGGAGATAGAGGTATTCGTTCACGGTGCTATGTGCGTGTCATTCTCTGGCAGATGCCTGCTTTCCTCTTACCTTGTGAACCGTGACGCAAACAGGGGTCAGTGCGCTCAGCCGTGCAGATGGGGATATCATCTCATGGAAGAAAAGCGAGAGGGGCAGTATTTCCCAATTTTCGAGGACGAAAAGGGCACTTACATTCTCAATTCCAAGGATATGTGCATGATAGACCACATCGACAAGCTGGTAAAGGCGGGAGTTACCTCACTGAAAATAGAGGGACGTGCAAAGTCCGCCTACTATGTTTCGGTGATAACAAATGCTTACAGAATGGCGGTTGACTGGTACAAAGAGCATCCCGATGACTACAAGCTCCCCGATTACATCAGGGACGAGGTATTCAAGGTGAGCCACCGTGACTACTGCACAGGATTTTTCTTCGGACACCCCTCAGAGTGCAGACAGTATTATGAGGACAGCGGATATATCCGCTCCTATGATGTGTGCGCTGTGGTGGATAAGTGCGAAAACGGCCGCATATATGCGGAGCAGAGAAACAAGTTTCTGCTGGGCGACAAGCTGGAGATACTTGCTCCCTCGTGCAGACCTGTGGAATACACGGTAACGGAGATAACCGACGCTGAGGGCGATCAGGTCGAAAACACCTGCCATGCGGCGATGAAGTTTTCCATGCCCAACACAACGGGAATTGATTTTCCCTGCCATACCATTATCAGAAAAAGAAGTTAATACTAAGCTCCAATTAAAAGCTATACAAAAAATCGAGCATGATCTTGTGTGTATGGGTTATGTGAAAATTTTTTGTCTATAGTTCTATTGGTGATTAGTATTATAATACCTGACATAACGCTGTCATATTACCCGTGATATAATGATAATTGAAGGTATCTGCGATTTGAACATATTTTTTCAAAAACCAATGACAAATTCGGATAAATGTGTTATAATAAAATTGTAACCGACCTGCGGCGGTATATCCGCAGGAAAGGAGTTATATTATGGAAACTAAAACCGCACTTGAAATGTTTGTAGAAGAGGATGTGAGATATCGTGCTAATTTCCTCACGAATTGTAAAGGTTATCTGTCCGAACGAGATGATGAAGATTTGTCGGAATGGCGTTTCGCTGCAATACTCGAATACTATGAAAACGACAGAATTCCGACCAAAGAAGAACTCGAATATCTCGATAAATTCGGATTTAACTTCACGGAGTTTGCAGCTCATTACGAAGTTGTGACGCTCGATGCGCCAAACGGAGAAATCTGCACGGTTGACAGCACTTGCGACCTCGAAGAAGCGTTGAAGTGGTATAACGAAGAAATCAATGGATATGTTTATATCCAATTAGTTGATCACAATTCGATGCTTATCGCAGTTTTGAAATGCAATTTTTAATTAAGGAGATATAAAACATTATGAAAAGCAAAATGTATTTCGCGTCCAACACGGACAAAAACGGCAACACTTATCAGGCAATTGTTGACAACGACAATAAAACCGTCAGAAAAGGTTATTTCCTTTTCAGATGGAAAGATCAAATCAAAATGCCAAAAGCTAAAATCAAACAAATAATTGAGCAGTACAAGCAGCAAGGTTATAAGGAGGTTGAAGACTGATGAATTACGTCAAAATTAACAGACAGGAAGCTCGTAAATTGCACGAGGCAGGAGATAGCGTATATCTCCTGCCTTCCAAGGCAAATATCAACTCCGTTTGGTGGGAACCAGCAGAGTTGGATAAAGAGCAAGATTTCGATAAATTTTGCAGTCAGTATCATTATTATAATTGCAATCTTTTCGAAACAGGTAAACAAATTGCTTTTTATAAAAAGGAAAATTAATTTTAAGGAGAAAATAACATGGTTGATTTAATAAATAAAAAAATAGGTAGACTTATAGTATTAAGAAAAGAAGAAGAAAACACTTCAGACAACAATTGGGTTTGTCTGTGTATATGTGGAAATGAATGTACCGTAAAAGAATCTGATTTAATAAACAAAACACAAACAACTTGTGGTCATTGTGAAAACAGAGGATATAATTTTAAACACGGGGATGCAAGAAGGGGAGGTCATCATAAATTATACAGCATAAGAAAAGGAATGATAGAAAGATGCTATAACCCAAATAGTATCGGTTTTCCAAGATATGGAGGAAGAGGTATAAAAATATGTAAAGAATGGTTAGAGAATTACAATAATTTTAAAACCTGGGCAATAAATTCGGGATATCAAGAAGGTTTATCAATAGATAGAATTGATAGTGATGGTGATTATACCCCAGAAAATTGTAGATGGGCAAATGATGTCGAACAAGCGAATAATAAAAAATGTGTAGAAAAATATGAATATAACGGCGAAATACATTCGATTTCAGAATGGGCAAGAATTTTAGGTGTAAAAAGAGAATTGTTAAAAGATAGAATTCATAAATTAGGTTGGTCTGTCGATGAAGCATTGTCTACACCGCCAAAACCAATAAATAATTTAATCGAATATAATGGTGAATCTCATACTATAAAAGAATGGAGTGAAATTACTAAAATACCAGAAAATACACTTAGATCAAGAAAGCATTATATGGAATCAATCGAAAAAATACTTACAACACCGTATAACCCCCAGCATTAAGTTGATTTAAATTTTAAGGAGTAAATAATATGATTAAATGTTGTAATTGTGAAAAAGAATTCGAAACCGAAAATGATTTAAGTCTTATTTGTGAAAAACAAGAATTAATCAACGGTTTTTGGCAAGCTACAGAGAGATTTGTAACAGACGGAAATATTCCAAAAGACACAGATACCGAAAGATATGAAATATTTAAAGGTTGTCCAGATTGTCTTGGTGACGAATATTTAATGGATGTAAAAGATTAAATTTTAAGGAGTAAATAATAATTATGGAAAAGAAAGTTATTACTTGGTATGGAAAGGAGTATTATTTGCTTGGAAAAGATAGTGAAGGAATTAATTACTATTTAGAAGAAGCAAGTTGGGATTGCGGTTGGCACTGGGGTTTTGGTTGTGTAAAAACTTTTACTAATAACAACTCTCCAAAAAACTCAAAAGATATAAGAAATCATCAGAATTTTGATATGATGTTTTTAAATACTAACGGATATGATGCCTTTAAAAAATTCTTTAAAGAGACTCCTGTAAACAATAATGAGCTTTGGAAATTAGTAGAACTTATGGAATCTTTTTATGTTACAAGAAACTATTCTGATTTTATTCATAGAGGCTCTGCAGGTTATTCTTCCAATCCAGTAGAAGATTCCATTAAAAACGAAGAAGAATACAATAGAATTAATAAGACAGTAATCCCTAATATTATCAGTGAGGTATATAAAATCCTTGGAAATTAACATCTAAAGTAACAAAAATTAAATCAAAGGAGATATAGATTATGATTTATCGTAAACGCACACAAAAAGATGTAACTGACAGCAAAATCATCGAGATTTGGAACGAATGTCTCGGAGAAGCCAAACGACTTTATCCGAGATACTTCGAAAACTGCACACCAGAACTTTATATGGACAATTCCTGTTCACATCTTGGAAGATGTTCTTACAGCGTGATTGATCCGTATGAAAGAAATGTTGACAAAATCAGATATTCTCGGTGTATCATCACGGTTAGTTCGAATCTTAAACAAGATTATGAACAAATTCGTAAAACGATTTGTCATGAACTCGGTCATTTCGTTACACCGAAAGAACATCATTCATATTTATGGAAAGTTCGTTCAGATAAAATCGGCGAAAGATGGGGCTACAAAGCAACTGTTCGTGCAGATAGCGAAACGTTCCATAAAGCCATTCTCGAAGCACCCAAAAAAACCACGTTTAAATATATGGTTTGGTGTCCACATTGCTTTGCAAATTGGAAATATAAAAGCTTATGCGGCATCGTAAGAGAGCCGCAGAGATACCAATGCGGAAAGTGCAAAGTTAAATTACAATCAAAGAAAATTATTTTGGAGGACAAATAAAATGACAAAACTCACGGAACTTGAAAAGCAGAAAGCAATCACTTGCGTTAATTACGTTGAAATAGAATTCAGATGTAAACGTTATAAGCTCGAAGATGAATATGCCGAACTCAATCATTATGACGAAGAGTTAGAGAAAAAACTGGAACATACAAAAGAAATGGAAGAGTTTTATTCGGAACTCGCACGTAAATTAAAGGAGGTACTTTAAAATGTACGAAATCGGAAGAACAGAATTAACTTACAATTTGGAAGATGCAGAACGCAAGGGTTGGGAAAGAAATGAAAGCATTATCGTCTTTCACGTTCCCGAAGAAGAATACAATCTTTTGAAAGATAAATCTTTGGGTGAAATCAGAGATTATCTCGAAAAAGAATACGGTATGCACGACGGTTCTGATTATTATGTGCAGCCAGGAGCAAAGTACACGGATTATGTGGTAGAAGCCATATATGAAGTTGGTTGGGATGGACAGCTTATTGTTCGTGAAATCGAAGCATTGAATATTTAAGGAGATATATTATGAAACAAGAACGTTATGATAATTACAAAGACGAATACAAAGAGCTTTGCGAAACCTTCGGTGAAAAACCGAAGGTTGACGTAGACAAACTTTATGATTGTGAAGTGCGTATCGAAAGCGAGATTGAAAAGCTTCTTAAACATCAGAATAAAAAGCTTTACAAACAAGCAAAAGCGGAACTTGAAGCAAAAGGCGTGAAATACAATCTTTCACCAGAAAAGAAAATGTTCATCTTAAATCAATTCAAAGATTTCTTGTTTGATTTCAGAATTTTCCCGAAAGTCGAAGATTATAAAGCCGCTTTGAAATGCGATAAACGCTCGCAAATTATTAAAATTCGTGAAAAAGTCGAGGAGGGTTGGAGTTATGACTTATGATAAACTTGTAAAATTTCTCTCAACGTACAAAAAGTGCTCTTACGTGAAGATCTTATATAAGATCGATGTGGGAACCAACAAAGCAAAAATGAACCATTACAGCGTAAATAAGCTCGTCAGAATGACCGTTCGTATCGGGTTGAATTATAAACCGACGGCTAACGATATATGGTTCTCTCCTACGGATATAAGCGGTATCGTAAAAAGTAATTACGATGAAAACCGTTTGTATTTGCAAACATTTCTTTCGCCAAACAAACCAAAGGTGAAATATCTTCTCAACGGCCAAATTGAGAGAAAGTCATTTTTGGTTAATTATGGATATTTGAACACGAAACAACTTCTGCACTCAAACGGAAATATGTTTACGCTCAATATCGATAATATTATTAAAATCGGAAAGGAGGTGATGTAAGCTAATGCTAATTAGTCTACTATTTGTTATTGTTTGCTTTTGGCTTTGGCTCCATGGTGCGTTTCCACCGAAAGATCCGCCAAATTAGCAAACCGCTATCGAAGAGCGAGGCTTCGAACAAATCTTATTATTTGAGGTGAATTATGATACTTTTAATTCTTATCGGTTGGTGTGTTTACCTGTTTTGCAAAGAAGCAGGAGAAACGGTTAACGAAATTCGTGGTGTTGTCGGAAAAGAAGCGCGCGAACACGAAGCAGAGATTATTGCAGAGGAAATTCTCAATAATCCAACTACTCATATAATTGAAATAGGGGAGGCAAGAATCTTGACGTTTATGATTGATGGATATCAAGAAGTTATCATACTTAACTAGCAGTTGACGGGCGGCGGATAGGAGAATAATCTTATCCGCCAAACCTTAAAACTTCACAAACTCTTTAAAAGACATAATAACACTCAAGCGCATCGAACCCCAAAGTTGCGCTATACAAATAGTAAGATACGCGAGGGCTTATTATGCGAGGATTTACGCGCACGGCGCGATAAAATGGTTTGAAGGCCGCCCTTGAAGCGTTGATAAAAATGGTTGACCGTCGGTTTGTTTATATATAACAAAAAAAACAGCCGATCTTTTGACCGACTGTTTTTTAAGGAGTAACAAATATGAATATACCAAACAAAGAACGAATCGCAAACTCTCCTGCAAGGCACTATGATTAATTTTAAGAGAGGGAGAAATCAAACTTAATGGATGTAAAATTTTAGGAGGATTGTTATGAACGTATGGATCGATTCGTCCCTCTCTTCTATAAGCAAATCCGAATGGCTTTGAGTTTTCTCTCTCAACCTTTCGACACGTATAGTATAACATATTTCTTGGAAAAAGTCAACTGATTTTGATATGTTTTTAAAATATTTTTTAAAGAATTTTCAAGCTGACCGATTATTTTTTTAGCCGCCGCCCGCGTGAGATATTATAATCGCTCTTGGCTTACAAAATACCGTCTATTTTTGTGCGTATAGCGTTGCACGTATAATCTATCGGGTAAGATAAGATACGCAACGTGGGTTTATTTAAAGCTGTCCTTGGGCGGCGGATAATAAACAAAGAAAAAGGGCGGCGGATAGCTGCCCTTTATGATTATTCATATCTTACTGGAAGAAGGCAATATTCTGGAATCAGTTCTTCTTTCCCTTCAATAAATCGAGCGTCTTCATCGTCCCAATGCACGATGTAATAGTTTTCGTTGCTGTATTGTCTCCAATCAATAACCGTGCCGTAAGACTTGCGTTTAACGCTTAATCCTGTTTGAGTTAAAACAACTCTATCGCCAAACTGATATTTAAGATGTTCATCCCAAATATTACAATAACGCTCGTGGACAACTTCAAAATCTTTTTCTCGAAATGCCTTAAGTGTTACTTTGTTTGGTTCAAGAAATACAGGAATTACCGCAGTATCATGTCCGAGACAAGTTCCGATACAAGCTACTTTGAACCATTTGCCTTTCAGTTTGTCGGTATATGGATTTTTAAGCTTAATCAGACAACCTGCTTCCAAAGGTGGTGTGAGATCCATATCGTCTACTGGCGAGTGAGGTTTCGCGTATAATTCTTTTGCATCTACTTCGAACGGTTCTGTTTTTATCGCCGTGTTTTCTTTTTCTTCGAGTTTTACAGTATCTCCATAACCATATTCTTTTTCTACGGTTGACAATTCATTGCTGACTTTGGTTGCTACAACAGGCTCTTCCGCCGCCCGTGCAGCCTCTTTTAATTCCTCGATTTCATCAAATGGCGATTTCCTCCCATAAAGCTTTGCCAATGCTTCAACGGCTCCGATAAATTCATCGTATTTATCTTCGTGATAAAGACCGACACTTTTACTCACCGTACCATCGTTGGCAAACGTTTTGTTATCTGCAAAACAAACGATTTTAATTTCTCTTCTTGTAGTGTGGAATTTGCTAAGTTTAAAATTATGTTGCAATGTTTGTTGAGATACAATCGATACTGGATTTAAGGCTTTTATTTTTTTGCCACTCTCTCTCATTTGGGTATAAGATCTTATTGTTATTTCCCATTTATCATCTGGAAATTTCCTTGTGATTTCAAACATATCGCCATAACAAGACCACTCTGGCTTTGTGCATTTAACAAGTGCACCGACTTTCATATCTTCAAGTCTCATTCTTTCTCTCCTCTTGGGCGGCGGACCGACCAATATTTATACATCAATTATACTATATTTATTTGAATTTGTCAAGTATTTTTAAAGGGTTTTTATGAATTTATTTGAATTATTTTTATCGGTGTTCGGGCGGCGGATAAGAAGCTTTATCTCCTTTTTCAATCCATTCTTCAAGCAATGTTCTCATTCTGAAAGACGGAATATAAATATTAATTTCCTCTTCATTTCTGATTGCGCTTCTGAATATAAATTGTAACAACTCGGACAAAGCCCAACCATTCTCATCTACTCTTATATGTTGATCCAAGAAAAAACCTTTAAGAATAGGGTTGAAATATCTATTGCAAAGATATGCGACCGACACTCTATCCATGTATTCATTCGTAGCCCTTGCGTTACAAGCGAGGAAAGATTTAGAATATCCTTTATTTTTTAATAGAGTTTTGTTTTTCTCAAACGTTGTCCATAAATTTTTGCTCGATGGTGTTTTTGCAATATTTTTAAAAAAATTGCTTGTTCTTTTTTTAAGTTCTTCGATTAAAATACCATCTTTGTTTTTGTTATACCAACTTACAGATAAAGCGGTATCTCTATCTCCGATATCGTTAAGTTTTTTATTTTGTACGATATGAATTAATTTACCATAATCAATCTTTTTGGTGTCTTCAACATTATCTGAAAAATTATAAGTTTCCAAACTATCTCCTTTAATTCCAAGATATTTATATTTAAGATTATTATAATCATAATAACATCTTTGTATTTGTGAATCAAACATATAAGTTAAAATATAAATATCTTTAAAAGCGGTAAAACATTTAACGGGAAACAAATAAAGCAAAGCAGTATTGTTATAGTAATATAATGCTTCAAGATCAATATAACCTCTATATTTATCAAGCCATTCACCGTCGTACTTCTTTTGATTATTCCATTTTAAAATTCCATTTTCACCTGTAATTGTATAGTTGAGAAGATATTTTAAGTCAGCACCTTTAATATCATCCATTTGTTTTACAACTTCAACAACTTCATCCATTATAAGAACATAACCTTGTATTCTTACTAATTCCATAATATCTTCGTTAAATTGTAAAAACAAAGAATGTGTTGACACAATATTCATACCTTGATTAAATAACCATTGTATTCCTTTTAATTTACTTCCCATAACATCTGGTTGTTTAAATTTCTTTTTAGGACATGATTTAATAATTCTCTCTACCTCATTAAGATATGGTGTGATATATAAAAACTTGGTATCATCATCGGAATTGTTAATCATATTAATAGCTGCTGATGTTTTACCTGCACCACAAACAGCATCAACAATGTTTACTGTTAAATCTTTGATTTCATCTCTGTGTTCTTCTTGTCTAATATTGTTTAGCATTTCTCTCATTTCTGGAGTATCTTCATCTTCTTCATAAGGATTAATATTGAAAATATTACTCATAATTTAACCTCCGTTGTTTGCAGGCATCACGTGTGCGTGAGCTTCGCACACGCATGAAATAATCGTTTGCCTTTGACGATTTTAATTACTATAAAAAAACTATTTTAGCACTTTTTGAATATTAAAAAGTTCTAAAAAATCGCTGGAAGCCGCTAAAATGGCGGGTTTTTTTGGCCTCTCCTTAAAGATAATAAGTATTACTATATAAGCTGAAAATACACCTTTCCAGCTTACACTCATATTATATCATATTTCAAAAAATTTGTCAACTGATTTTACGGGGTTGGGAAAAAGTTTTTTAAAATATTTTTTAAAAACTGTTATCTCGACTGAGTATATAATAATATAGTAATAGAATACTTATATACTGAAGAGAGATAACAGTTTTTTATTTATGATGGCAAATATCCTTCGCCCTTTCGGGCGGCGGATATTTTTTTATGTTGGTTTTAGTTTGAACTTAAACTTACGGGGTTGGGGTAAAGTTGGTGTTTTTGATTCTCTTTTTTTATAAAGAAAAAGAGAACATATCATAAAATCACTATAATCATATAAATTCACATTAACCAACACGCTAAATTCCCAATATAAACACCAAATCAACCTATCTCTTCATCTCCAAATATCATACTATCCAATCATCATATCCATCATACACCGGGTATTTTTCGTGCTAAAACCACACCCAAAACCTTAAAATAATCTACATTATAGAATAATTATTCTGCGCTTGCGCGGAAATTGTTGAAAAACAATTTCTATATTATAGAATTTTTACATCTCTAAAAACGCTTCAATCCCTTTAAAATAAAGGGTTTCAGCCATTTTAACCTATATAAAACTATCTTCTATAAATTACATCTTTCTCAATCCAAGTTACAATATTTTCTTGTTACTTCGTTAAACCAACTGCCTTTATCTTTTTATACTTATTTTAGTCAGTATCTTTAGACCTTTAAATTAACCTTTAAGACAATCCAGATGGATAGTCACACTCACCAACTGGATTGACAATGAACGATAGTGAATATTTTCACAATATCTCTGTAATTATATTATAACAAATTAACATATCATTATTAAGATATATTTCACCACACGGAACGGTAAGTTCGTCTTCGCTGCAGAACTTTATTCCCATGTGTTTTGCGTAATAATCAAGTCTTGAAAAAGATTCGGTCGGAGTTTATCGCCAACCTTAACAACATTCGTACCTGATTCAATCCATGATTTTACACCGATTTTTTTGATAAGTTTCTTTGCATCTTTAAGTTCCATAATTAATACCTCTTTTTTATAATATAATTATATCATATAAAAGTAGAAATGTCAACTGATTTTATGCAAATACACTAAAAATATATCGCCCAATTTAAAGGTATTTTAAACGATTGTAATTAAAGAGTGGGAGATTAAGATAATTAGCTTGCTCGCTTGTTAGCTTAAAACCTTCCTACGTTGACAAAATAGGCTCAAATTTCAACGATAATGTTTGAGTGGTATAATTTATCGATTGAGGTATATCGTTTAAATTTGACACGTTATAGAGCAAAATAAAAGAAACGCCCGATTAAGAACGTTTCCTGTTTTTAATTATTAGTTATACCATTCAATAACAAGTTCTGTTACGAGTACATAATCCATTGTCTCATCATCTTCATGGAATATAAATCTGGTAGAATATCCTAAATCATCTAAAAGAGATTTGATTTTGCAAATATTTTTTACAAATGGAATTTCGTTTTCTATACAACAAGGATCATCAAGAAATCCTTTCCAGAACGGATCATAAATTCCCCAATGCAATTCACTTTCGCCTCTCTCGGCTGTTTCACGAATCTGTTTAAAAACTTGATTTTTAAACCATTCATAACCTTTTTCCAATGACAACTCTGCTGCTTGCTTTGCATTTAATAATACCTTTTCCATAACTCTTTTTCCTTTGCTCTGAAGGGCTGATGCAATTATGGCTACATCGCGAACCCTGAAATAATATATAAATAATCAAGCGTGCGCATTGCTTGGATTATTCCCAATTAAGCTTATACAATAAATTAAAACGTGTTTTCTTGATAGTATAATTGATGTTATATTTACCTCTCAATTCATCATCTGAACAATAAATAAATACTCCTTCACCAGCCGCAGCATTATATACTTTATTTTTATTATCTACAAACCACAATCTATATTTATACAAAACTTCTTTCTCTAAATCACCAAAAATATTGTCGGGTGATTCTATTCTATCAATTGAAATCAATTTTAGTTCCTTAATTTTCAAAGGATTTTTGTAACCTTCTGACTTCGGAAATAATTCTTTGTATTTATAAATACCTTTATTCGTATAATAAATCAATTCTTTATCTTCAAAATAATCTTTACTAAAATTAAATTTAATTATACACGCATCATCTATCGTTTTACAATTAGCACGCATACCGCATTTAAACTTATTCTTCATAGTTTAACTTCCTTTGCAACTTTGATTTCAGCCATTTCACGTTGTTTTGGATCGAGGGAGGATTTTACTCGCTCCCTCGCTTCATCTTCGTTATTAGCTTCAATTTCAATATATTTTGGAATGTTCACTTCAACAATATATTTCATTTCTTACCTTCGATAAACGACATAATCTTCTCTGTGGTATAAGCTGTAATTATATTTGCTTCGGTATTGAAATTGGTATCGATAGGCTCTTTTGTGATAATATAATCATCCTCGCCGACACATTCTTTTGGATCGCTTACTCTTTCTCCGACGTTCTCAAAAAGCTTGTAAACGTTCAGATATTGAGCAAGATTAATATATTTCTTCACCCACGAATTATCTTTCGAGAACGAGCAACGAGCGTTAGAATCAACGTTTTGATTAAGCCAAATCATTTCTCTGGTTTGCAAATCAATCGCAAACAAGGCGCAAAACGTTGAATCTGACGTGATGTTAAAAGCCGTCTGGACTGTTTTAGGCTCATAAACTTCACCGCTGTTAAACTTGTCGCGAAGCATATAACCAGCTCTGCAGAACACATCTTTGAATTTTACGCCAGAGAATACGTTGTTAAAGAAAATCATATATCGCGATGTGGAATAAGTTTTAAGAACATTATCAATATCAATATCGAAATATTCACTACCGCCGTTATAACCAGATGTCTGATCGCCAGAGAAATTTACAGCATTTAAATCCCAATTTGTATGATAATGACGATAATTTCTGATCTCATTCCATTCACTCCAGTTGAATTCTTTGATGTTGTTAAAATCTTTGTCTACAAGCCAGCAAGACAAATCGACATCATTTACCTTTTCCCAATAAGTGAAAGCACGAACGATTGCACCGTTTGGAATTGTCATACGCGAGCCAGTCGGCAAACAACCAACACCACCGTTGGAGGTAGCCATATCAAGCGGCATAGCGATGTCTTTCATTCCGTCTTCAAGATAAACTTTACCTGCTTTTTTCTTGCTCATCAGTTCATAAAAAGCTTTGGTGAAATAATCTTTAAGATACTTTACTTCGAGTTCGTCAAGATGCGATTTGCTTCTTTCGATTTCATAACCAGTTTCTCTGTGGGTTTTCTTCATATTGAATTTGTTAAAAGAAAAACTACGCGCTTCATCTGGCTTACGATTATAATCACTATAATGCTGAATAAGCTGCATCAAGATAATCGGATTGAGATCTTCTTTGAGCAGACCAAGAACTCTTTCAATCTCCGAAAGCTCTTTTGTTCTCGACACGATATAATCAAGATGACGAAGAACAGCACTCGTTCCTTTCCGATACTTTAAAATCGAAGCGGCACCGTAAGTGTTCTCGCCTTCCATAAACCATTCGAATTCCGACATTCCAGAAAATACTTTCGAACTGTAAATGAAAGAAAGTCTGTCATCTTTATAATGCAGGTGATAAAGGATTCCTTTCCAGATGGCTCGCTTCTCAGCACAAACTGCCATCTGATATTCGGAAATCAAATTGGAATCGTTATAGCTATTCGTAATCAAAATTTTCAGAACATTGATCAAAAACTTTCTGTCTTGGTTTTTAAGATTGAGCTTTTTGACATTATTGTTGTGATAAACTTTATAATTAAGCTCTTCAACGATTTTGGGGAAATGGCTCAATTCGAGCGGTGCAGAATATTTTTCTGCATATCTCAAATTTCTCGTTTCAAGCAAAACTTTAATTGCCGTATTCGCCGATGCAAATTCAAACATAAACATATCGTATTCGCGAATAGCTTCAACAAGCACCGAGAACTGATATTCGCTCATAGGTCTTGTCTGATCACACAAACCCTGCAGCAAACTTTCAAGTTCTTTCTCTGCATCTTTTTCATTTAAAATTCTCACGTTCTTAGTCGTAAAAGATTTGAGAAGCGCAATTCTCTCAACGGGGCTTTCGCAAACCGAATGCTGTTCTTCTGAAAAATCTCCAAGCCCATAAGTTTTATAATAAGACCAGAGCTGGTCAAACAAACGTTCTTCTGGGCAAAGTTTTTTAACGCTTTCGGGAAATCCTCTATAAAAAGGCTCTGTCGGTTTAGCGATATAACGGATTTGTTCCGCTACGTAATTAAGTACTGGCTTCGACATAAGTTCTGCGCCAGAAACAACGTTATAGCCATATTTAGCCATAAGAGCCGTGCAAAGCA
>ENA-ORMS01002196-ORMS01002196.1-human-gut-metagenome-genome-assembly--contig:-NODE-2196-length-14373-cov-2.103087_pt1 | contig 14373 bp, 11 predicted proteins | sample MGYA00242104_ERZ508997 | MGnify/ENA primary metagenome ERZ508997 (study PRJEB26280, sample SAMEA2338704) | human gut metagenome | biome: human gut; feature: human-associated habitat; material: faeces... | reverse complement strand
TCGAAAACCACTTCGACACCTCTTATGAATTAGAATCTCTCCTTGAACAGCGCGTGAAGCGTCAACTGCTTGCGGAAGTGCAGTCCATCTGTCCACCGGGCGTGACCATTATGAACGTGCGTCAGGGCGAACCTTTAGGTTTGGGCCACTCCATTTTATGTGCACGACCTGCTATTGGTGACAACCCATTTGTCGTGGTACTGCCAGACGTTGTTATCGATGACGCCAGCGCCGACCCGCTGCGTTACAACCTTGCTGCCATGATTGCTCGTTTCACCGAAACGGGCCGCAGCCAGGTGCTGGCAAAACGTATGCCGGGTGACCTCTCTGAATACTCCGTTATTCAGACCAAAGAACCACTGGATCGTGAAGGTAAAGTCAGCCGCATTGTTGAATTTATCGAAAAACCGGATCAGCCGCAGATGCTGGACTCAGACATCATGGCCGTGGGCCGTTATGTGCTTTCTGCCGATATTTGGCCGGAACTGGAACGTACTCAGCCTGGTGCATGGGGACGTATTCAGCTGACTGATGCCATTGCTGAGTTGGCAAAAAAACAAGCAGTTGACGCAATGCTGATGACTGGGGACAGTTACGACTGCGGAAAGAAAATGGGTTATATGCAAGCGTTTGTGAAGTATGGGCTGCGTAACCTGAAGGAGGGCGCTAAGTTCCGCAAAGGCATTGAGAAGTTGTTAAGCGAGTAACAAATTCCTGACTGGAAGTGTCGGTCAGTAAGTAATTAAAAACGGCAGTGAAGATTCATAGCATAAGTTTTGCTCATTGAATCTCACTGCCGTTGTCTTTTTTATAAGTACAATAAAAACAGCATGTTAGCTTGCAATCATAGTTCAAATTTTTCCAGGATTTTCCTTGTTTCTACAGCTGTTTGGTAAGACAATTAGCGTTTGAATTTTTCGGATTTGGCACGAGTGGGTTACGCTCGTCACATCGTGGAAATGTACGCAGTGCTCTGGTAGCTGTTAAGCCAGGGGCGGTAGCGTGCATTAATGCATCTATTAATCAAATCTGGAGCAGTCTATTTCACAGCATGCTCTCTGGCTATATGGAATAAAAAAGTGAAGATACTTGTTACTGGTGGCGCAGGATTTATTGGTTCTGCTGTTGTTCGTCACATAATAAATAATACGCAAGATAGTGTTGTTAATGTCGATAAATTAACATACGCCGGAAACCTGGAATCGCTCGCTGAAATTTCTGATTCTGAACGTTATTCATTTGAGCATGCAGATATCTGCGATGCCGAAGCGATGGCTCGTATTTTCGCACAGCACCAGCCAGACGCGGTGATGCACCTGGCAGCAGAGAGCCACGTTGACCGCTCAATAACTGGCCCTGCGGCATTTATTGAAACCAATATTGTGGGTACTTATGTTCTTTTAGAAGCGGCGCGCAATTATTGGTCTGGTCTGGATGATGAAAAGAAAAAAAACTTCCGCTTTCATCATATTTCTACTGATGAGGTGTATGGTGACTTACCCCATCCGGATGAAGTAAATAGCAATGAAACGTTGCCGCTATTTACGGAAATGACAGCATACGCGCCAAGTAGTCCATATTCTGCTTCTAAAGCTTCCAGCGATCATTTGGTTCGCGCATGGAAACGTACTTATGGTTTACCGACCATTGTGACTAATTGCTCGAACAACTATGGTCCTTATCATTTCCCGGAAAAGCTTATTCCACTGGTTATTCTTAATGCACTGGAAGGTAAGGCATTACCTATTTATGGCAAAGGAGATCAGATCCGCGACTGGTTGTATGTAGAGGATCATGCTCGAGCGTTATATACCGTCGTAACCGAAGGTAAAGCGGGCGAAACTTATAACATTGGTGGACACAACGAAAAGAAAAACATCGACGTAGTGTTCACTATTTGTGATTTGTTGGATGAGATAGTCCCGAAAGAGAAATCTTATCGTGAGCAAATTACCTATGTTGCTGATCGCCCAGGGCATGATCGCCGTTATGCAATTGATGCCGATAAAATTAGCCGCGAATTGGGCTGGAAACCACAGGAAACGTTTGAGAGCGGGATTCGTAAAACTGTGGAATGGTATCTGTCCAATACAAAATGGGTTGATAATGTGAAAAGTGGTGCCTATCAATCGTGGATTGAACAGAACTATGAGGGCCGCCACTAATGAATATCCTCCTTTTTGGCAAAACAGGGCAGGTTGGTTGGGAACTACAGCGTGCTCTGGCACCTCTGGGTAATTTGATTGCTCTTGATGTTCACTCCACTGATTACTGTGGTGATTTTAGTAACCCTGAAGGTGTGGCTGAAACCGTTAGAAGCATTCGGCCTGATATTATTGTCAACGCAGCCGCTCACACCGCAGTAGACAAAGCAGAATCAGAACCGGAGTTTGCACAATTACTGAACGCGACGAGTGTCGAAGCGATCGCGAAAGCAGCCAATGAAGTCGGCGCTTGGGTTATTCACTACTCTACTGACTACGTATTTCCGGGGACCGGTGAAATACCATGGCAGGAGGAGGATGCAACCGCACCGCTAAATGTTTACGGTGAAACCAAGTTAGCAGGAGAAAAAGCATTACAAGAGCATTGTGCGAAGCACCTTATTTTCCGGACCAGCTGGGTCTATGCAGGTAAAGGAAATAACTTCGCCAAAACGATGTTGCGTCTGGCAAAAGAGCGTGAAGAATTAGCCGTTATTAATGATCAGTTTGGTGCGCCAACTGGCGCAGAGTTGCTGGCTGATTGTACGGCACATGCCATTCGTGTGGCACTGAATAAACCGGAAGTCGCAGGTTTGTACCATCTGGTAGCCAGTGGTACCACAACCTGGCACGATTATGCTGCGCTGGTTTTTGAAGAGGCGCGCAAAGCAGGCATTCCCCTTGCACTCAACAAGCTCAACGCAGTACCAACAACAGTCTATCCTACACCAGCTCGTCGTCCACATAACTCTCGCCTTAATACAGAAAAATTTCAGCAGAACTTTGCGCTTGTCTTGCCTGACTGGCAGGTTGGTGTGAAACGCATGCTCAACGAATTATTTACGACTACAGCAATTTAATAGTTTTTGCATCTTGTTCGTGATGGTGGAACAAGATGAATTAAAAGGAATGATGGAATGAATACGCGTAAAGGTATTATTTTAGCGGGTGGTTCTGGTACACGTCTTTATCCTGTGACTATGGCTGTCAGTAAACAGCTGTTACCGATTTATGATAAACCGATGATCTATTACCCGCTCTCTACACTGATGTTGGCGGGTATTCGCGATATTTTGATTATCAGCACGCCACAGGATACTCCTCGTTTTCAACAACTGCTGGGTGATGGGAGCCAGTGGGGGCTAAATCTTCACTACAAAGTGCAACCGAGTCCGGATGGTCTTGCGCAGGCATTTATCATCGGTGAAGAGTTTATCGGTGGTGATGATTGTGCTTTGGTACTTGGTGATAATATCTTCTACGGTCACGACCTGCCTAAGTTAATGGATGCCGCTGTTAACAAAGAAAGTGGTGCAACGGTATTTGCCTATCACGTTAATGATCCTGAACGCTATGGTGTCGTTGAGTTTGATAAAAACGGTACTGCAATCAGCCTGGAAGAAAAACCGTTACAACCAAAAAGTAATTATGCGGTAACCGGGCTTTATTTCTATGATAACTACGTTGTGGAAATGGCGAAAAATCTTAAGCCTTCTGCCCGCGGTGAACTGGAAATTACCGATATTAACCGTATCTATATGGAACAGGGGCATTTATCTGTTGCCATGATGGGACGTGGATATGCCTGGCTGGACACGGGGACACATCAAAGTCTTATTGAAGCAAGCAACTTCATTGCCACCATTGAAGAGCGCCAGGGCTTGAAAGTTTCCTGCCCGGAAGAAATTGCTTACCGTAAAGGGTTTATTGATGCTGAGCAGGTGAAAGTATTAGCTAAACCGCTGAAAAAAAATGCTTATGGTCAGTATCTGCTAAAAATGATTAAAGGTTATTAATAAAATGAATGTTATTAAAACAGAAATTCCAGATGTACTGATTTTTGAACCGAAAGTTTTTGGTGATGAGCGTGGTTTCTTTATGGAAAGCTTTAATCAGAAAGTTTTCGAAGAGGCTGTAGGGCGGAAGGTTGAATTTGTTCAGGATAATCATTCTAAATCGTGTAAAGGTGTACTTAGAGGTTTACACTTTCAGCTTCCTCCCTTTGAGCAGGCAAAATTAGTAAGGTGTATAGTTGGCGAGGTATTTGATGTTGCAGTAGACATTAGACCTAATTCTGAAACATTTGGTTCATGGGTTGGAGTAACTCTTTCGTCAGAAAATAAAAGGCAGCTATGGATTCCAGAAGGATTCGCCCATGGTTTTTTAACTTTAAGTGATATTGCAGAGTTTGTTTATAAAACTAACAACTATTATTCTTTAAATCATGAAAGGGGAGTCATTTGGAACGATGAGGAAATTAACATTGCCTGGCCCTCTCAATCAGAGAAGATTCTGTCACAGAAAGATATTAATTTACCATCATTTAGATTTGTTCAAATGTTTAGCAAGTAGTGTTATCTTTACACTGCACATAGTCATCATTTTTTATGCTTTAAGTAAATTATATTGCACATCTATAACACAAAGCGCAATAATATTTCGACCTGATGAAGGTTTGTGGTTATTTATCTTTCTAGGCGTTTTTTATGACTAAAATAGTTGTGGTTTCTACAGCTCCAATATTCCCGACAAATAATGGGTACAAAAGTTCTGTATTAGGAAGAATTGATGAGTTATTAAATGAGGATAATGAGGTCGTTTTGATTGAAATAAACCTTGAAAATGTTACGGAAAAGAAAGATGAATTAATACCAACAAGATTTAATAATATTCAAAGATATGAAGTAAAAAAAATATCTAGATCATTTATTGCCGAGTTACAAATATTATTTGATATCAGAACTCGGTATGAACAATTATTTTCTTCTGCTGACATTAGAGATAACATAAAAAAGATAATTGATTTAGAAAAACCTTCTATTATTATTGCTGAGTCTATATGGGCGTTGCAAGCATTGCCTATTGAAATTAGTGCGAGAATACACTGTGTTATTCATGATGTGGCAACTGATTTCTTTAAAGAAATGTTTGTATCTCATAATGAGGTTGTACGAAAAATTTTGTTTTTTAATGATTACCTAAAGTTGAAAATTACTGAAGAAAATATTATCAAACGTTTGAGAGTTGAGCAATTTATCTTTCTGACAGAAGAAGATAAATGTTGGTATAAAACAAGATACAATATTGATGAGGGTTGTTGTTCCTTAGCGAGCAATCATCTTTATGTAGAAAAGATTAAGAGAACTATCAATTTCCAAACCCCTTTCCTGCTTATTCCCGGTAGCATTGAATTTTCACAAAATTTTTACGGCTTAAATTGGTTTATAAAAAATATATATCCTGGATTAAATAGGAAAATAAGAATAGTTGTAACAGGAAAGGCATCAGATAAAAAAATAAAGATGTTAAACTGTGGAGAGGAAATTACCTTTACGGGAGAGCTTGACTTTTCCACATATAATAAACTTAGCTCAACATGCTTGTGTGTTATTGCACCGATTACAACGGGCACTGGAATTAAAATAAAAATATTAGAAGCTGTACAAAAAGGTATTCCTGTACTTACAACAAAATTTGCTTCAAAAGGAATATGTTCCGATTTATGTTTTTATTGCGAGGAGGATACTGACACAAACTTTGTCAATTTAATTAACAGTTTTCTTGAAACGACATTAAGAGTCCAAGAATGAATTTATTGCTTTTTTCAGTCCTTGCGTTTGGTTTAATATTGGCTTTGGCCCATAATAATAAAAGTGGAGATATTAACGCATACTTAATGTTTTTTCTCGTGGTCCTAATGGTATTAATATCAGGGCTGCGTATGAATGATAGTGATTATATCGAATACAGGAAAATGTATAATGAAGTGCCTATTTTATGTGACTTTAGTCTCGCATCTATAAGAGATATACATGGGGAGGTAGGCTATCTATTCTTATCATCAATCTTTAAAACTTTATGCTTGCCATTTCAATTATTTCTTTTTTTTATTGCTTTTTTATCACTCCTGCTTACATATTTTTCATTCAGAAAAATAAGTTTAATACCGATACTATCGTTAGTTTTTTATTTAAGCCATGCTTTTATAGTTAGAGATTTGATTCAAATTAGGGCAGGATTAGCTGTTAGCATATCATTATATTCAATAATTAAATTTAAAGGAAATAAAAGTATAATTACAGGAGTTTTATTTGCTTCTTTGATTCATTCTGGGGCGCTTATTATTGCTCTTTGTTATCCTTTTTTCAAAAAAAAATACATAACATTAAAAATGATGTTGTTTTTATTTTTAGTGTCAATTATTTTTTCTTATTTGAATGGGCTTAATTTATCGATACAACTCTTATCTCAATATAGTTTGCTTCCAACTGCAATTTCGAATTATGTTGGTTGGGAAGAATATGATTATCGGGTGAGTATATTTACTAATCCGGTTTTTATTAAAGGTGTTTTTTTAATTGTCTTAATGCACAAATATGTACTTTCAGATATTAAAAATGAGAAAATTATAGTGCTTTATAACTTATATGTTTTAGGTGTATTAGCTATGGTTGCATTGAGTGGGATGGCTATTCTTTCAGGCCGTCTTTCATCCTTTCTGACACTAGGTGAAAGCATTTTAATTGTATATGCTCTGTTCTACAAAAGAAATACACCTCTGGCGTTTCTAATTTTTTCTTTTTTAACAATTGTGCAATTAGGATATGATCTATTTATTTCTAATGTGCATCCTGAGCTTACTCTGATTATATTTGGGTGAATCTAAGTGAAAAATAATAAAATAGGCATACTTATCTCTAAAATACAAAATCTTGGACCTGTGAATGTAGTACGAGGATTGATAAAAGAAAATAAAAAATATGCTTTTACTGTTTTTTGTTTAACAAATAGCGTAGATAAAAATATATATGATGAGTTATGCTGTTTAGGAGCCAAGGTTATATTAATACCAGATGGTACTTGGTTCAGCAAAATTTTATTTGTGAGAAGTTTTTTAAAGGAACATCCACATAATATCTTACATTCACATGGGATCACGGCCGATATGTTTTCTTACTTTCTGAATGGCGTGAAAATATCTACTATTCACAATAGACTAGATGAGGATTATATCCCATTATTTGGCGCGGTTAAAGGGAATGCTATATATTATCTTCATCGTTTTATATTACGAAGATTTAATCATATCGTTGCTTGCTCAGCAGCGGTCCAATCAAAACTGAAACAATCGAAAGTAAAAACTAAAATAACCACCATCCAGAATGGGATTGATATAACTAGGTTTAAGACACTTGAGTCTGATAAAAAAAAATTATTGAGGGAAAAACACGGATTTGATAGTGAAAAAAGAATATTTATATATTGTGGCTCGTTATCATTAAGGAAAAATATTGCTTACCTCTTGGAACACTTAGCCATCGAAGAAAATGATATATTTTTAATTCTAGGTGATGGTGAACTTTTTAGATATTGTAAGGATAAATATTCTAAAGATTTACGGTATATATTTATGGGGAAAGTTGAATGCCCTCTTGAATATTATCAATTATCAGATATTTTTGTTTCCGCTTCTTTATCGGAAGGGCTCCCCTTGGCACTATTAGAAGCTGCCTCTACTGGGTGCTATTTATATGTTAGCGATATAGAGCCCCATAGAGAAATTGCATCTCTATTAGGAGAGGAAAATATTTCTATGTTTAAAATTAAGGATGGATCATATAATTATTTGCAACCTAAAATAAAAAAAGCTGACTATAACGCTCTTTCTGACGATAAACTTTACAATATATCCGATAAAAAAATGTCAAATCTTTATGACAAACTTTTTGTTTCTTTATTAGAGCAGAGGCACTAATATAATGATTTATGTTTCGGTAATTTCTCATGGTCATTTCAAAACTCTTAAGGAATTAGGAGCAGTATCAAAATTAAATAATCACAGCAGAATTAAAGTTATCATCAAAGATAATTTAGGAGAGAGCGAGCTTTTGGATTTTTGTCAGGAAAACAAAATAACTTATTTAAGGTCTAAAGAGAAAAAAGGATTTGGAGAGAATAATAATGAAGTTTTTTCCTCTATATCCTCCTTAATTACTAAGGAAGATTTTTTTGTGGTTATGAATCCTGATATATATATTGAGTGCTCTGATCTATTAGATGTCGTAGATGAGTGTGGTTCAGCGAATGTTAATCTAGCAACGATAAATTTATACAGGGATTTTGATAAAAAAACATATGATAACTCAGTAAGGAAATTTCCCTCGGCAATTGATTTTTTTATGTCATTTTTATTTAAGAAAAATGACTGTGTAGTAAATAAGAACAAAATAACGAAACCAACATATGTTGATTGGGCTGCAGGTTCTTTTCTAATATTTAATGCCTTCTTTTATTCAAAACTCAACGGATTCAACGAAAAGTATTTTATGTATTGCGAAGATATTGATATATGTTGGCGAGCTAAAAAACACTTCAATACTTCAGTTTTATACTATCCATGCTATGCAGCAATTCATTTGGCACAATTTAACAATCGTAGGATTTTTAGTAGACATTTCATTTGGCATATAAAAAGTATTATCCTTTTTTTATTATATAAAAATGGTATGCTGCGTTCTAGTAAGTTGCTTTAATGCTAATATTCTTTTAAGAGGTGAGAATGATACCTGTTATTTTGGCTGGTGGTTCGGGAAGTCGCTTGTGGCCACTTTCACGAGAAAAGTTCCCCAAGCAGTTTTTAAAGTTGACTGGCAGTTTGACAATGTTGCAGTCAACATTATCACGTCTTAATAATTTAAATGCTGATGATTCAATAGTTATATGCAACGAAGAGCATAGATTTATTGTTGCAGAACAATTAAGAGAGTTAGGCAAACTTTCAAATAACATTATTCTTGAACCCAAAGGTCGTAATACAGCCCCTGCTATAACACTCGCAGCATTAGCAGCAAAAAGAAAATTCGCTGATGAAGATCCATTGATTCTTATTTTAGCTGCAGATCACAACATCCAAGACGAACATGTTTTCTGTGAGGCAATTAATAAGGCGTCATCTTTAGCTAGTTATGGAAAACTAGTGACTTTTGGTATCGTTCCATTCAAACCTGAAACTGGGTATGGCTATATTCGTCGCGGTGATGAAGTGCCTGTAGATGAGCAGCATGCGGTGGCCTTTGAAGTGGCGCAGTTTGTCGAAAAACCGAATCTGGAAACCGCGCAGGCCTATGTGGCAAGTGGCGAATATTACTGGAACAGCGGTATGTTCCTGTTCCGTGCCGGACGCTATCTCGAAGAACTGAAAAAGTATCGTCCGGATATTCTCGATGCCTGTGAAAAAGCGATGAGCGCCGTCGATCCGGATCTCGATTTTATTCGTGTGGATGAAGAGGCGTTTCTCGCTTGTCCGGAAGAGTCGGTGGATTACGCGGTCATGGAATGCACGGCAGATGCCGTTGTGGTGCCGATGGATGCGGGCTGGAGCGATGTCGGTTCCTGGTCCTCTTTATGGGAGATCAGTGCCCACACCGCCGAGGGCAACGTTTGCCACGGCGATGTGATTAATCACAAAACTGAAAACAGCTATGTGTACGCCGAATCTGGCCTGGTCACCACCGTCGGGGTGAAAGATTTGGTGGTAGTGCAGACCAAAGATGCAGTGCTGATTGCCGACCGTAATGCGGTGCAGGATGTGAAGAAAGTGGTCGAGCAGATCAAAGCTGATGGTCGCCATGAGCATCGGGTGCATCGCGAAGTGTATCGTCCGTGGGGCAAATATGACTCTATCGACGCGGGCGACCGCTACCAGGTGAAACGCATCACCGTGAAACCGGGCGAAGGTTTGTCGGTACAGATGCATTATCATCGCGCGGAACACTGGGTGGTTGTCGCGGGAACGGCAAAAGTCACTATCAACGGTGATATCAAACTGCTTGGTGAAAACGAGTCCATTTATATTCCGCTGGGGGCGATGCACTGCCTGGAAAACCCGGGGAAAATAGATTTAGAATTAATTGAAGTTCGCTCTGGTGCATATCTTGAAGAAGATGATGTTATTAGATGTTATGATCGCTATGGACGAAAGTAATATATAATAATTATTTCAGAATTAGAAATGATAATTATAAGTTTTCGTCTGGATAAACAATAGATAGTATGGGTTGGAAAATATGAGTTCTTTAACTTGTTTTAAAGCTTACGACATTCGCGGGAAATTAGGTGAAGAACTGAATGAAGATATCGCCTGGCGCATTGGTCGCGCCTATGGCGAATTTCTCAAACCGAAAACCATTGTGTTAGGCGGTGATGTCCGCCTCACCAGCGAAACCTTAAAACTGGCGCTGGCAAAAGGTTTACAGGATGCGGGCGTCGATGTGCTGGATATTGGCATGTCCGGCACCGAAGAGATTTATTTCGCCACGTTCCATCTCGGCGTGGATGGCGGCATCGAAGTTACTGCCAGCCATAACCCGATGGATTATAACGGCATGAAGCTGGTGCGCGAGGGGGCTCGCCCGATCAGCGGCGATACCGGACTGCGCGATGTCCAGCGTCTGGCAGAAGCCAACGACTTTCCCCCCGTCGATGAAACCAAACGCGGTCGCTATCAGCAAATCAATCTGCGTGACGCTTACGTTGATCACCTGTTCGGTTATATCAATGTCAAAAACCTTACGCCGCTCAAGCTGGTGATCAACTCCGGGAACGGCGCAGCGGGTCCGGTGGTGGACGCTATCGAAGCCCGCTTTAAAGCCCTCGGCGCACCAGTGGAATTGATCAAAGTGCACAACACGCCGGACGGCAATTTCCCCAACGGTATTCCTAACCCGCTGCTGCCGGAATGCCGCGACGACACCCGCAATGCGGTCATCAAACACGGCGCGGATATGGGTATTGCCTTTGATGGCGATTTTGACCGCTGTTTCCTGTTTGACGAAAAAGGGCAGTTTATCGAGGGCTACTACATTGTCGGCCTGCTGGCAGAAGCGTTCCTCGAAAAAAATCCCGGCGCGAAGATCATCCACGATCCGCGTCTCTCCTGGAACACCGTTGATGTGGTGACTGCCGCAGGTGGCACGCCGGTAATGTCGAAAACCGGACACGCCTTTATTAAAGAACGTATGCGCAAGGAAGACGCCATCTACGGTGGCGAAATGAGCGCTCACCATTACTTCCGTGATTTCGCTTACTGCGACAGCGGCATGATCCCGTGGCTGCTGGTCGCCGAACTGGTGTGCCTGAAAGGGAAAACGCTGGGCGAACTGGTGCGCGACCGGATGGCTGCGTTTCCGGCAAGCGGTGAGATCAACAGCAAACTGGCGCACCCCGTTGAGGCGATTAACCGCGTCGAACAGCATTTTAGCCGCGAGGCACTGGCGGGGGATCGTACCGATGGCATCAGCATGACCTTTGCCGACTGGCGCTTTAACCTGCGCTCCTCCAACACCGAGCCGGTGGTGCGGTTGAATGTGGAATCACGCGGTGATGTGCCGCTGATGGAAGCGCGAACGCGAACTCTGCTGACGTTGCTGAACGAGTAATGTCGGATCTTCCCTTACCCCACTTGCGGGTAAGGGGCTAAAAACAGGAACAACGATGACAAATCTAAAAAAGCGCGAGCGAGCGAAAACCAATGCATCGTTAATCTCTATGGTGCAACGCTTTTCAGATATCACCATCATGTTTGCCGGACTATGGCTGGTTTGCGAAGTCAGCGGACTGTCATTCCTCTACATGCACCTGTTGGTGGCGCTGATTACGCTGGTGGTGTTCCAGATGCTGGGCGGCATCACCGATTTTTATCGCTCATGGCGCGGTGTTCGGGCAGCGACAGAATTTGCCCTGTTGCTACAAAACTGGACGTTAAGCGTGATTTTCAGCGCCGGACTGGTGGCGTTCAACAATGATTTCGACACGCAATTGAAAATCTGGCTGGCGTGGTATGGGCTGACCAGCATCGGACTGGTGGTTTGCCGTTCATGTATTCGTATTGGGGCGGGCTGGCTGCGTAATCATGGCTATAACAAGCGCATGGTCGCGGTGGCGGGGGATTTAGCCGCCGGGCAAATGCTGATGGAGAGCTTCCGTAATCAGCCGTGGTTAGGGTTTGAAGTGGTGGGCGTTTACCACGACCCGAAACCGGGCGGCGTTTCTAACGACTGGGCGGGTAATCTGCAACAGCTGGTCGAGGATGCGAAAGCGGGCAAGATTCATAACGTCTATATCGCGATGCAGATGTGCGACGGCGCGCGAGTGAAAAAACTGGTCCATCAACTGGCGGACACCACCTGTTCGGTGCTGCTGATCCCCGATGTCTTTACCTTCAACATTCTCCATTCCCGTATCGAAGAGATGAACGGCGTACCGGTGGTGCCGCTGTATGACACGCCGCTTTCCGGGGTTAACCGCCTGCTCAAACGTGCGGAAGATATTGTGCTGGCGACGCTTATTCTGCTGCTGATCTCCCCGGTGCTGTGCTGCATTGCGCTGGCGGTGAAACTGAGCTCACCGGGGCCGGTTATTTTCCGCCAGACTCGCTACGGCATGGATGGCAAGCCGATCAAAGTGTGGAAGTTCCGTTCCATGAAAGTGATGGAGAACGACAAAGTGGTGACTCAGGCGACGCAGAACGATCCGCGCGTCACCAAAGTGGGGAACTTTCTGCGGCGCACTTCGCTGGATGAACTGCCGCAGTTTATCAATGTGCTGACTGGCGGGATGTCGATTGTGGGTCCCCGTCCGCATGCGGTGGCGCATAACGAACAGTATCGCCAGCTCATTGAAGGCTACATGCTGCGCCATAAAGTGAAACCGGGCATTACCGGCTGGGCGCAGATTAACGGCTGGCGCGGCGAAACCGACACGCTGGAGAAAATGGAAAAACGCGTCGAGTTCGACCTTGAGTACATCCGCGAATGGAGCGTCTGGTTCGATATCAAAATCGTTTTCCTGACGGTATTCAAGGGCTTCGTTAACAAAGCGGCATATTAATATGAGCTTACGTGAAAAAACCATCAGCGGCGCGAAGTGGTCGGCGATTGCCACGGTGATCATCATCGGCCTCGGGCTGGTGCAGATGGGGCTATTCAACCTCGTGTTTTTCCCGATGCACTATCGAAACGCCTACGACCTCGGTTTGCTGACTGTGTCGCTGGTGATCATCGCGCTGGCAGATACGCTTTCTGACTTCGGTATCGCTAACTCGATTATTCAGCGAAAAGAAATCAGCCACCTTGAACTCACCACGCTGTACTGGCTGAACGTCGGGCTGGGGATCGTGGTGTGTGTGGCGGTGTTTTTGTTGAGTGATGCCATTGGTGACGTGCTGAATAACCCGGACCTGGCACCGTTGATTAAAACATTGTCGCTGGCGTTTGTGGTGATCCCCCACGGGCAACAGTTCCGCGCGTTGATGCAAAAAGAGCTGGAGTTCAACAAAATCGGCATGATCGAAACCAGCGCGGTGCTGGCGGGCTTTACTTTTACGGTGGTTAGCGCCCATTTCTGGCCGCTGGCGATGACCGCGATTCTTGGTTATCTGGTCAATAGTGCGGTGAGAACGCTGCTGTTTGGCTACTTTGGCCGCAAAATTTATCGCCCCGGTCTGCATTTCTCGCTGGCGTCGGTGGCACCGAACTTACGCTTTGGTGCCTGGCTGACGGCGGACGGCATCATCAACTATCTCAATACCAACCTTTCAACGCTGGTGCTGGCGCGTATTCTCGGCGCGGGCGTGGCCGGGGGATACAGCCTGGCGTACAACGTGGCCGTTGTGCCGCCGATGAAACTGAACCCGATCATCACCCGCGTGTTGTTTCCGGCGTTCGCCAAAATTCAGGACGATACAGAAAAGCTGCGCGTCAACTTCTACAAGCTGCTGTCGGTGGTGGGGATTATCAACTTTCCGGCGCTGCTGGGGCTGATGGTGGTGTCGAATAACTTTGTACCGCTGGTCTTTGGTGAGAAGTGGAACAGCATTATTCCGGTGCTGCAATTGCTGTGTGTGGTGGGGCTGCTGCGTTCCGTGGGTAACCCGATTGGTTCGCTGCTGATGGCGAAAGCGCGGGTCGATATCAGCTTTAAATTCAACGTATTCAAAACCTTTCTGTTTATTCCGGCGATTGTTATTGGTGGGCAGATGGCGGGCGCAATCGGCGTCACGCTTGGCTTCCTGCTGGTGCAGATTATCAACACCATTCTGAGTTACTTCGTGATGATTAAACCGGTTCTTGGTTCCAGTTATCGCCAGTACATCCTGAGTTTGTGGCTGCCG
>ENA-ORMS01002191-ORMS01002191.1-human-gut-metagenome-genome-assembly--contig:-NODE-2191-length-14393-cov-2.970986_pt1 | contig 14393 bp, 5 predicted proteins | sample MGYA00242104_ERZ508997 | MGnify/ENA primary metagenome ERZ508997 (study PRJEB26280, sample SAMEA2338704) | human gut metagenome | biome: human gut; feature: human-associated habitat; material: faeces... | reverse complement strand
TTTTAACAGAAGATAAGTCCTCTAAATTAGGCCAAGCGCCTTCTACTTCATAATTTTCATTTATGCTTTTAAGTTCACTAATAGCTTTATCTACGCTTTCTTTTCTTGAACCTAAAAGTATTACTTTAGCTTCATTTTCTAAAGACTTATTAATTTCATATTCCATTCTAAGACCAGTAGTACTAAGAATTTCTTCTATCAAATCAGATAAATTACCATTTAAGGAAAACTCTTGCAACTTTAAAATCATTTTTTTAAACTCTAATTCTTTACCACTGTCAATCGCATCAAACATAGAAATATTATTTTCAGTTGCTTTTTTTCTTAGATTTTCAATGGATTTGGCTCCAATTCCTCTTTTAGGAACATTAATAATTCTCTCTAAGCTAACAGAATCACAAGGATTATAAATAAGTTTTAAATAAGCTATTAAGTCTTTAATCTCTTTTCTATTATAAAAATAGTAACTTCCAATTATATTATGTGGAATATTATTTCTAACAAAAGCATCCTCAACAACTCTACTTTGAGCATTAGTTCTATAAAGTACTGCTATATCACTATATTTATAACCATTAGATATTAAATCTTTTATTTTATTTATTACAAAGTTTGCCTCCTTAATTTCATCTTCACATCTTATGTAATCTATGAGTTCCCCATCTCTTTTAGAAGACCATAAATTAAGTTTTTTACCCTCACTATTATTCTTTATAACTGAATTGGCAGCTTTTAAAATGTTATTAGTACTTCTATAATTTTCTTCTAATAAAATTACCTTAGTATTCTTATAATCTTTTTCAAAATTAAGTATGTTTCTATAATCAGCATTTCTAAAAGAATATATAGACTGGTTAGCATCACCTACCACAAATATATTTTTATATCTACTCGCAAGTAATTTACAAAGCTCATATTGTATGCTATTAGTGTCCTGATACTCATCTACCAAAATATATTTAAATCTTTCTTGATATTTTTCTAAAATAATTTTATTTTTTTTCAATAACTCAACTGGTTTTAATAATAAATCATCAAAGTCAACTGAATTATTATCTTTAAGCAGCTTTGTATACTCTTTGTAAACCAGTCCAATAACTATGTCAAGATCATTTAAAAATAATTTGGTATACTCATCAGGGCTAATCCCATCATTTTTAGCTGAACTTATCTTATTTATAATAGTTCTAATTTCATATTTAGCCGGATCATATCCATTTTCTTTAAGTATTCTTTTTACAATTGCTTTTGCATCATCGGTGTCAAGTATTGTGATATTAGATGTATAACCTATGTCAATATAATTTTCTCTTAATATTCTAAGCCCAAAAGAATGAAAAGTACCAATGAATATCGAATCAGTAATACTTCCTAATTCATTTTCAACTCTATTTCTCATCTCCTTAGCAGCTTTATTTGTAAATGTGATTGCAAGTATATTGTATGGACTTACACCACTATCAATTAAATTAATTATTCTTTGTGTTAATACTTTGGTTTTTCCTGAACCTGCACCTGCTAAAACAAGACAAGGCCCATCTTTATGCTCTACCGCTTCTAATTGTTTATCATTTAATGTCATAATTTTACCTCAACTTAATTATAACATGAAAAAAACAAGTATTAAACTTGTTTTTAACCTTATTTTAAATATGTAGTATACTCTTTAAAATATACATCACTCTTATAATTATTCAAAGATGTACTTGGTACATATATACTATTTAAACTTTCTTTATTAAATGTATCGTAAGATGTTAATGTCGGAACAGTTGTTCCATTAAACACATAAGTATTAATAGAACTACAACCATCAAAAGCGTATGCTCCTATAGTCTTCAAGTCTGCATTAAATGTAACAGTATTTAAAGTAGTATTATTAGCAAATGCCCTATATGCAATAGTAGTTACATTATTTGGAATAGTAAATGCAGTATCACTCTTTCCATTAGGATATCTCATCAAAACATTACCCCCATAATCATAAAGTATTCCATTAACACTTTTAAATGAAGTATTAGAACCATTAACATATATATTAGCAATATTTTTATTGTTATCCAAGAAACCATCGCTAAGTTTATTCATTGAATATGGAAGTGTTATTGATGTTACATATGTATTATTATCAAAAGCATTTGCTGCGATAGAAGTAACATTATATCCAGAAACAGTATTTGGAATTACTAAACTATTATTACCAGCCCCTGTACCTGTATAACCAGTAATTATGGCATTATTTCCATCAACTATATATAAATAATCATTAGCAAAATATATAGGCGAATTATTGTGATATTGCCATGGTGGAGTGTTTGAAAAAGAGTCAGATACTGAATTTGGAACACTATATGTAAAATTAGATTTATAACCTATAGTAATTCCTATGAATGTTTCAACATCATATTCTGGAAGAGCATTAGACGCAGTATTTGGCACAGCTGAAACTTGCATATTTAATGTAGTTGAAGGTCCTCCTTGATAAGGGTTCCATAATGCATATTGCCCGATAGTAGTAGTTCCAGAACCAAATTGAATATAAGTGATTCTGCCACAACTATAAAATGAATAATCATCAGCAACTATTACGCTATTAAATACAGCATTAGTCAACTTTTCACAATCAGCAAAAGCATATTTTCCTATTCTCGCTATTTGGTTACCATTTATTTTAGTAATATCTGTTTTATAGAATGCGTAATCTCCTATTTGAACAACACTATTTGGAAGTATAAACTCCCAAGTTTGATCAGTTGATACAGACACCCCATAAAAAGCATATGGTCCAATTGAAATTATATTATAGTTTTTACCATCTTTACTAATAGGTGATGTCAAATTAAATGTATTTGTTATATCAGCACCATGATATTCTATAACTTCCCAACCAGTAACATTAGTACCTATTGAATTTTTAACAGTCACTTCTCTAATAGAGTATTCACCTATATCATAAGGTAATGAACCATACATATAGCTTCCAATAATATATCCAGTAGGATATATATAATCTTTTACATTAGATGGTAGAGTTTTTTTATACGCTTGTTGATATGTTACAGAAGTAGTCCCTAGCTTGCCATCTGGAACATATATTCTAAATCTCTTACCGATTGTAGTACCGGTATTATAAAATGCATTTGAACCAACACTAATCTTAACACTATTTGAATTGCTATCTACCTCAGTAGTTGCAAAATACATTTGTTCTAAATTACTACATCCATAAAATGCACCTTCTCCAATAATACTTACTGGCCCTAAAGATATATAATTTAAAGATGTATTATTAGCAAAAGCATAATTATCAAGATGATTTAATGCACTAAGAGTCACTTTATATAATGAATTATCAAAAAATGCATATTGTCCTATATATTCAGTATTTTGAAGAATTAAATTTCTAATTCCTAATTTATAAAATGCATAATTATTAACATATAATAATGATGTATTTGATATATCTAATGTATTACCTGTTGACATACTAGCAAATTTATATGCATTTTTTCCTATTCCTATTACAGGGTGTGTCTCATTATTGATAGTTAATGATTCAGGTATTATGTATGTTGAAGTTAAATTCATTCCATGATATTCTACTATTTCATAACCTGTTACAGTTTCTCCATTCTTTTTTGTATATTCTCTTAATACAACAGAATATTCTCCTATATCGTATGGAACATTAGTACTAGTATAGTTACCTAAAATTGTTCCATAATCAAAGAAATATTCATAATATTCACTTCTAAATGAACTTGCGTACTCCTCTGTTAAATAGTCATCATAAGTAACTGTTTTACTCTCAGTATAACTACCAATTGAATTTGATATATAATTTTTGTTTTTTCTCGATGTTTTACCAGTTAATGTGTATGTAAATGTTACTGACTTATTAGGTTCGAGTGTTCCATTAGAGTTAGTATTTGTAAATACTAATGAAGATGAACTACTTTCATACACTGCATTACTTACAGAACCACTTCTTAATGTGTGTCCATTTAAAGAAACTGTAGTTGTCCACGATTTTATTGTTTTATCAGAAGTATTTCTTACTGTAACGTTACATGTATTAGTATAAGTTCTATTATTTCCCCATCCCCTTGTAGTTTCATTACAAGATTCAGTTACTGTAATATCAATTTGCTTAGTTTCAGTTTGAACTTCTGTTATCTCAGTAGAACCAACATAAAATCTCATTCTATCACTTGTTTGAGTACCAACATCAGTAATAGCATATTTATCAAACACCCTAGTTTCGGTTGTTGGTGTAAAAAATGTTTGCAATAAATTAGGCAAGTTATATAACGCATTTGGTTCCATATTTGATACTTTACCAAGATTTAATTTATATGTTGTAGTCATATTAGCTATTGCATATGAGCCAATACTTCTAATATTTCCAATATCCATATAAACTATTCCAGAATTGTTAAAAGCATAACTACCAAGTTCTAAAAGACTGCTTGAGCTAAATGATTTAATAGTGGTAATACCATCAAAACAATGGCTTCCTATTTTTATCAATTTATTATTTACAATATTATTACTTTCTGTGCCGCTAACACTTGTATGCTTAAATGCATAGTCTCCTATTGAAATAACGTCTTTTGTAACACCATTTACAGTATATGACTCAGGTATTTTAAATGTATTATTAATATCTTGGCCATGATACTCTATAATCTGCCATCCATTAACATCACTACCGTCTCTATCCTTTAAAGTTACCTCTTTAATAGAATATTCTCCTATATCATATGGAATTGGTGTATTAATAAATGAACCTACTATATATCCGGTTTCAAATATATATTCAGAATAATTACTAAATAAAGCTTTATAAAATTCTATTTTATTTTCTGGTACATATATTCTTAATCTATCTTTTGCGTTAGTACCAATATTGCTCATGGCTGGTGAATGAACAGACATATTATCAGTATTAATAGTTCCAATAAATATTTGCTCTAAGTTAGGATTATTACTTATTGAATTTTCTTTCATAACTTGAATATTTCCAAGATTTACACTATACAGTGTATCCATATCTGACATAGCATATTTGCCTAATGAATTTAAATTAGGCAAATTAACTGTCTGTAATGCCGTATTATAAAGCCCATAATCTCCAATAGATATTAAACTATCAGATGTTAATGATTTAACTGAAATATTTTCAAGTCCATGATTATCAATATTTAATAATCCATTCGCTACTAAATCAATTGTTTGGCCTGACTTAGTTATAGTATGTCTATATGCATATTCTCCTATTGATATAACATTCATAACAGCACTCGTACTAGAGTAAACACTATCTATACTTGCTTCTAAACTTTGTGATGATGTGTCATAATAGAACGATAAATTCATCTCTCCATTCGCAGCTATTGTTCCATTATATTCTTTATTACTTAATGATACGATGCTTCCATTTACAGTTTCATTAGCATTTCCATAACATGAACCCCAAGTTACTCCGATTGGTAAACTGATTCTTATCGTCCAGTCTTTTAATTCAGCAGTAGTATTATTTTTAATTTTAATTGTTCCACCAAATCGATATCCATCGCCTTGTTGCCATGAAGAACCACTTATGCTTGCCGTTAATTTTTCATCAGTAACTATTACATCAGGTAATTGATATTCACTAGTTAAATCAGCACCATGATATTCTATTATTTCATAAGCTGTTATATCTTTTCCTTCACCATTTTTCTTAGTTACTGCTCTTAATGAATATTCCCCAAAATCATAAGGAATTGCTACATGTTTATAGTTTCCAATAATAGTTCCAGTCGGATAAATAAATGACTCATTTGCCTGAAATAATTTTTTATAGCCATCTAGATAATTAAGTCCATCTTTAGAAGAACCATTAGGCACATAAACTCTAAGACGACCATCTAAATACATTCCCCAATTAGTAAATACACTGTTTTCGCCAACTGTAAGATCTATTTCCTCACTATTATTTTTTACTATAGTCGAAGTATTTTTAAACCATACCCTACCAATTTGTGGGCAATTATAGAATGCATAATCGCCAATTTTTTTAACAAGACCTAGATTTAATTCATAAAGAGTAGTATTGTTATAAAATGCATATGAACCAACCTCAAGTAAGTTTTCTAACATTACTTTTGTTAATGGGACGTCATAAAAAGCATAACTTCCTATTTTGGTAATACTGTTAGACTCTAATATAGACAACTTTGTTTTATAAAATGCATAATCATTTATAGTAACAACATTATCTAAATTAATTTCATTTATATTATCTTCATAAAAAGCATATGAATCAATTAATTCAACAGTTGATGGTATTATAATAGAACTACTTTCATTAGATGTATTCAAGTTTCTATATGCATTATAACCAATAGCTGTTATAGGCTTAGTAATTGAATTTAATTTCATAGTATTAGGTATAGTTAAATTATCTCCTACTGAAACGCTATTAATGAAATAAGAAATACCATATCCATCTTTGAAATTATATAAGAAATATTGCTTATTATCTGCTAACTTAGATTCATAATATACATATTCCGGGTTAATATTAGTTGTACTTGTATAGGCACTTATTGCTCCGATTGGTACAAAGAATTTAGTACCATTTTTAGATGAATTAAATGAATTATTGCCTATTGTTGGCGGTAGCTGTCCCTCAAAAGTGACATACTTAGCATTTTTAAATGCATTAGAACCTATTGAAGTAACTGTAGCTGGTATTGTTAAAAACTCAAATGTTTTATTTGTATATATTCTACCTAAATTGACATTTTCAAATGCGCCACTACCAATAGTCGTAACAGTCTTAGGAAGAATTAATGTTCTTAAACTAATCTTATTGCTCAATGTATTATCAGCAATTTTATTTATTGTTTTTCCATCTATAACAGTTGCATTAGATAATCCTAAATATTCAATATTTGGAAGAGAAGAATTAATATATGAAAAATCTTCATTTTCAAAATATGCTGAATTTATTGTATAAATAATTAGCTTCTTAATGCTATTTATTTTTTCACTAACTGTATTTTCATCTATTTCAGTAAAATATGCTGTTAATAATCTCTCTAGTGTTTCGTTATTATCTCTTATGTATACATAGTAAGAGTCTTCTTCGCCTTGTATTGGAAATACAGAGTCATCAGGTGCACCAACATTTATATCTTTACCAGTAAAGTGATCACTTCCTGATACTGTTATATCATTAGATGAAACGCCCTTTATTATTAATGTATTACCTCTATTAGGGCCTGTATATGGTGTAGAGTTTTCAGGCAAAACAATTGAAGAACCACCAAGTACACCTAGTATCTTATTTAAGTTATATACATAAATTTGATATTTGGAGAACGTATCAATCAAATTCATATCTTGTAATTGTATTTGAGTAATAGTACCATTATTAAGAATTTCAATATTAGTTGCATTCTTTTCAGCTATTAAATATCCAATTTCAACATTAGGTGCTATAGTAACTCTAGTATTGGACATAACATACATGTCAACTGGAATATTTCCAGCCTTATTTTTTATAATTCTAGTAGCTTCTATAAGAACACCATCTTCTTCTTCATTTTGAATACCATTAACGGTAAACTTTGATCCAACAAATACATCATAATCTTTGTTTGTTCCTATAAAATGAACTTTAGATTTTGGCGTGTTCATATATAAATTTGCACCAACATCAAGTTTACCACCACTAGAAGTATTTATATTTAATGAGCCCATTTCTACAAAGTCGTAAACCAAATCACCAGTAATTTCTAAATTGTAAATATCTGTATCGATATGTACCCTACGTCCAAAATCAATAGATCCATCTATTTTAATATTATCAGCAAGTTTAATTGTATCACCGGATAATGCATTTAACACAGCATCTCTAAATTGAGTTTCATTTTCTACTAGCCATATTTGTCCTTCTTGACTAAGTGAATAATCAATACCTCTTTGAGTACTATAAACATTAGCATGAACAGCTACTGATGCGCCAGAATATAATGAAGAGTTAACAGTTTGATACATACCATAATCAATTCTATAATAATGATAATTATTCTCATCATCATCTTTATCTTTATCAATTTGACCCTTAATTATTAATTGTGGAATAGTTGTTAGATTAGACACAGGATTAATTGCATCAGTTTCTAATGCTTCAGGTGTGGGATTGCTTTTAGCATATGCTTCAAGTTTAGTAGAAGTTGATGTTTGGGTTTGCGCATTTACATCATTTGTAACATCCATAACCCTATAATATAAAACTCCAGCGTTAGACATCATACCATCTAAAGTAAAAGATAAACTATAATCAAGATCCAAGCTACCTGTATTTTTAATAACAATATACTGCGTATTTTTAAATGTATTTGCCAAATCATCTTCCTCTATAACAGTAATTGTATCCCCTTTTTGCCCTATGATTTTACCCCTACTATCATAGTGCGTAACCTCATGAACAACCGTACCTAATCCTATTTTAGTACCTCTACTTTGATACTCACTATAGAACCAAGAATAAGCATCATATATAACAAATACCGTTAAAATCAATATTACAAATGACTTAGCAAGAATAGGTTTTGTCATATATTTAGAATACTCTTCATGATATTCTTTGATTTTTTTAGAATTTTCCCTTTGAGCTTTGTTTAAATATTTTTTATATTTTTCATAATAGAAAATTGTTTTTTCTTTAATATCACCATAATATTTTTTAATGCTTTGCCTTATTATAGCAAAATATTTTGAATTATAAATATTTTTAAGTCCCTTATAAAAATAAACAGAAATAGTCACTATGCCCATTATTTCATAGTAATAAAACTTTTTAAATTTATTTTTAAGTCTTTTAAGTTTTCTTTTTATTTTATTATTAACCATATGAAAAGATTCAATTAAATAATTGACAATAGTATTATAAATTTCATTAATGCTTCTTTTCATATTGACTCCTTTTAATTATTTTCTTTGTTATTAATTTCCTTTATATCCTTTATTACATCTTTAATTTCATAAAAATATATATATCCAAGAGGAATAATTATTATTAATATAAATCCTATTTTAGTACTCATTATTTTTTCTATGAGACTAAATACTTTAAATTTATATATATATTTCCCAAGTATTTGTTCTTCGTATACAGCCGGATCATTTGAAATATTCTTGATTCCTTTAGTATAAAATATTCTTCTACCTGCCTCCTTAGTTATTCCAACTATTTCATGAGTCACTATTTTTCCAGATAAATCTCCGCTCATACCTTTAAATGTTATAACATCGCCTACTTTATATGAGCTTATCTTTTGCTCTTTAACAAGTATTACGTCTCCAATTTTTAATTTAGGCTCCATACTACTTGTAATAATTGAAAATGTTCTAAATCCAAATACACTAGGATAATTTGGAATAACCTTTTGATATGCTGTAGCAATAACAAAAACAATTAACACTGCAAGCAATATTATTTTAAGTATATTAAGTATTTTTGTTATTATCTTTTTCATTTTTCCTCCTACATTGGTTTTATGAACATAATCTTTTTGACTTCAAAATTTGTTGCTTGAAGAGCATTAGGTGCTTTAATATCTATTTCAAAATTCCAATAAAAGTTTAATGTGCTTTTTGCTGGAATTGTTATGCTATCAGCAAAATCAAAGAAGTATCTATTACTTTCCTCATTTAATTCTAGCTTATCATTTAGTGTATAAGTTGTTAAGTAAGGACTTGTTATATTGATTTTTAAATATGATTTAAGTAAGTTAATATTTCCATCTAATTCTGTAAATACTACTTTAACTCTTGACGCTACATCTTTTATATTAGTAAGTTCAAATCTATATCTTTGTATCTTGCCCGGATACATTTCATTAATTGTTATTAATGGATCGGTAGGCTGTTGCCCTTGTTCTACATATGTATTATCAATTAAAGCATATAATTTAACTCCTATATCACTATCAGTTATATAAAAATTTCTATTGTATTCTACGTTCTCTCCGCTAGATGGCATTGTTTGCATCCAACCATAAGCGCATAATGATAAAACCACTATTAACACAATACTTAATATCATTGAAACTGTTTTATTATTCATATTTCCACCCTTCATTTATTTTATTTCTATGAATGTTGCATAACTTTCAGGTGATACATCCACTACCTCTGCTACTCTTATATACACGCTTTGAGTAAAAACTTGATTTACATCAGTTACCTTAGTCCATACAGAATTTTCATCATTAGTATAAGACCATTCCATAGTAGTATCTAGTCCTTTTATAGAACCATTATTATTAAGTGTTAAAGTAGGTGCTGGTAATAACTCATTAGCTGAACCAAATTTAAATAGTACATTTAAGTATGTTGATGCAAGTGCGTTTGTGCAATCTATATCTCCACCTTCTAACCATATTTTTAAATTAATTGGAACTCTAGTATTCGCAGGAATTGTAAATAATATTTTATCTGTATCTATACTTGCATTATCATCACTACCTCTACCACCATTTCTCTCACTAAAAAGCCTTACTAATTGTGTTGTATAAAAATCACTAGATATATTACCGAATTTAAATGAACCGGCTTTTATTATTGCATTAGTCGTATATGCATCACTAATTCCATTCTCAGCAGTTTTACCAAAAATCAAAGAGGTATAATTGTTATTTTCAGGATTAATATAAGAAAGTGCCACTCTAATAGCATCCCATGCCGTTCCATCAATTGAAGTATCTTTATGTATATAAACATGTTTAGGATAATTCTCTGTTTGTAGATAGAAATTAAAATCAATATAACCATTTTCTATCATTTTAGTAACAGAACCATCAGCAGAAGGTAGAAGTACAAATTCAGGATCTGTTAACACCAAGCCTTCTTTAAAATCAATTGTATAAAAGTTAGTCGCATCAACAGATGACACTTGTTTTAGTTCAAATTCATCAAAACTATCAAGTATGGAATTTAAATCTACAGTTTTTCTACCTGCACTATCAGGATCAAGCTTTATAACTAGTCCCTCAGCAGCAGAAACTTTTATATCCGAAACTGATATTTGTGGGTTTGATTTATCTTGAAACCATGCATATGATGATATTATCAATAAAACACTAAATGCTACTAATAAAACAATTTTAAATATACTTTTCTTACTCATTATTGCCTCCTACTGTTATATAGGAAGATGCAAGCATTTCATCAGTTTCCATATACCTTACTAAAATAATTCTATTATTTAAGCTCACTATAGTATCATTTTTGTATGGTATCCAATTAATACCATTATCAACAGAATATTCCATAGACTCATTTAGACCAGCCAAATTATTTTCACTATCTAATGTGATCTTAGGTGTATTATTGTTCTCAACCTTAGTAAAACCAACAAATGATAAATTGAATTTAAACCTGCCACCCTTTAAAGCTTCAACAGCCTCTCTATCAGTGCCTTCAATCCATATTCTTACCTTAAGACCAAATTTAACTTCATTACCTGTACTTTTAATATCAAATAATTTTTCATCACCAGCACTAGTCTTATCTGCGTAAGAGGCATTTATCTCATCTTTTACATTAGTTAACCTTGTCTCTTTAAAATTAGTGGAATTAGTTACTTTTAAATATGAATAATTTTCATAGTTAGTCGAATTCATATTAAATTCATAATACCCATTTTGATAAACAATCTCATAATTTTTATTTGGCGCCCAAATATAAACAGGTTTATCATCTAATACATATTTTGAAGATGAATTATCATACTCATAATTTATAAATGCCACTCTTACAGCTCCTGCAATTAAATCTCTACTGAAATCTCCATAACTGCTAAGACGAACTATATCACTTCTATTATTATTTAAATTTAATATTGCATCATTTGCATTACTACAACATTCTGGATACACATATGAATTCTTATCTAAATAAATTGAAATATTAGAATCATTCTTAAACCATAAATCAAAATCTAAATAATCTTTATTAACAGTAGTTTTTAATGCATCTATAACTGTATTTCCTGTCACAAATACCTTGGACTCATCCTTTTTTTCTAAAAGCAATTGCTTTTTAGCATGTTCAGTTGGAGCAAAAAATAAATCTGTAATCAAATCAACTGTCTGCCTGTTAAACTCTTCCGGATATGGTGACTGCATATTATAAGTTCTTAACCCAGCTTCAATATGACCAATAGGAATATGATGATAAAACGCTGAAAGTGCTGCTGCAAATGAACTAGATGTATCTCCGTGAACTAATACCATATCCGGTTCTTCTTCTGCCATAATACTATCTAACCGTGTTAAAATATCACTTGTAATATCAGATAAGGTTTGATTTTTTCTCATAATATGTAGATTGTACTTTACTTTAATTTTAAAAATCTCAATAACTTGATTTAGCATTTCCTCATGTTGTCCAGTCAAACACACAACACATTCTATCCCACTTCTCTGCTCAAGTTCTCTTACCACAGGACACATCTTTATTGCTTCTGGTCTTGTACCAAAAACTGACATGATTTTCATATAATCACCTTACACACCCAATCCATGCTGTAAATAAATCTGAATTGGAAATCCCTTCATATTTAAGTCCATGCCTTACCGTAACCTTTGAGCAGTACTTCGACATAATTTCTTTTAACTTATTTTCATTGGGCCACTGCTCCCAGTCTCCAATTTCCAACATGCCATAACTCTGCTCATTCTTATCTATTACAATGATGTATCCACCTTTCTTGGTAACCCTTGCCATTTCCTTTATAGAACTTTGAATATCAATAGCATGTTCTAGTGCCTCACAAGTATATACAACTGAAAACGTATCCTCTTCAAAAGGAATATTCGTTAATGTACCAGCTTTACAAGTGACAGGATACTGTATCAAATTTTTCATAACATTTTGGGATATATCTACTCCATAATATTGGTTTTGTGGTCTATCTTCCAAAAGATTTTTTAAATAACGACCTTTCCCACACCCTAAATCTAATATTTTTTCATTGTTGTAAGCTAATACAATATCCCTTACAACGGTATATCTTTCATCATCCTTCGAAATTTTATCTAAAAAACTGTTCGATATTGCTTCGAACTCTGCCTGATTTTTATAATATAAAGCATCTAAAAAATACTTATTTGCCCAACTTATTTCAGAAAACGGAAAATACGTATTTTTTTCGTCTTCATTTTCCTCTGAAATATAACTCCCATACCATCCACCTGTTTCATTCTGTAATTTACAAGCATACTCAAACGCAGCATTTCCCCGTTCTATATTTCCTAATCTAAACCAAATTAAGGAAAGTTGAAACAATCCTGTCGAGCAAACCCAGTCAACATTATTATATGCCGGTACTGCTCCTGACTTTTTTTGGAAATGTGCGATTTTATTCATTGCTTCACTTGCCATTTCTTTTTCCCCTAAATCAACAAGTGCTTCTACCACATAAGCATAAAAATGCGATAAAAGACTAAAATTCATAATATATTCCTTGTAATTTTCCTTATAATATTCTAAAATTTTATGTGCTTTTTCAATGAATTTAGGTTTCTTATATATATTTCCCGCATCGATTATTGGACTTAAACAATACAAATGAATAATTTCCGAACATGTATCTTCGTCTTTCCCCCAACAACTCTTATCTGGAGTATTCAATCTTCCTTCCGGTGTCATACAACTTAATATCCATTCTATCCCTAGCAAAATAGAATGTTTTATTCTCTCAGAGTCACGATAAATATCTCGAATAGCAATCAGCCCCTTTAATATCTGGGCAGTATCAAATATATATGGTGACTCATTATCCGTATCATACCATGCGCCATCTTCCTTTTGTTTATTAAGCAGCCAATCTGCATATTTACATGCTAACTCTCTATATCCCCATCTAATCAAAGTTGGTATATAGTAACCGGTTACTTCTGGGTATTCTTTTCTTTTATTTGAATTACAGATAATTGCATGACCTTCAATTGAATTTCTTTTTATCCATTCTATAGCCTTTTTATAAGCTTTTAAATATTCATATCGACCCGCTAATTTTTTCTTATTTCTTGATATCTGTATATCTGTTACTGATAAGAATTCACTAATTCCATTCTGTTCTAATTGCCTGCTAATTTCATCATAATACCGGTTTGATACAGAAATCACTATGATATAATCTCTACTCTCTGTTATTTTTTCCTTAAATGCATATACAGGAATACCATCCAATTTCATTCCACATTTATTCGAATCATTATCCATTATAAATGCAATATTATTTTTCCCAACTATTTCGACCGCATATTTTGCATATTCCCCTGCGCCAAATAATACATACTTTTTCATCTTTGCTCCTAGATTTCTATTAT